>Ga0075424_100000322_pt1 | contig 35697 bp, 33 predicted proteins | sample SoiMethybrSBSTD3_FD_75301 | JGI IMG/M metagenome (GOLD analysis project Ga0075424, IMG submission 75301) | Bulk soil microbial communities from a Populus tree surrounding site in Tennessee, USA - Soil MetaG P. TD hybrid SBSTD3 | ecosystem: Environmental > Terrestrial > Soil > Tree plantation...
AGCCGCCCCGCTCGTAGAAGAGGTTCTTGCCGTTCTTCCACAGCGACTGGTGCGTGTGCATGCCCGAGCCGTTGTCCTGGAAGAGCGGCTTGGGCATGAACGTGGCGGTCTTGCCCCACTTCCGCGCGGTGTTCTTCGCGCAGTACTTGTACCAGAGGACCTTGTCGGCCATCTTCGTGAGCGTGTCGAACCGCATGTCGATCTCGGTCTGGCCGCCGGTCGCCACCTCGTGGTGGTGCACCTCGACGCGCACGCCGACCGACTCGAGCGCCAGCACCATGTCCGACCGGATGTCCTGGAACTTATCCATCGGCGGGACCGGGAAGTAGCCCTGCTTGTAGCGCGGCTTGTAGCCGAGGTTTGGCTGCGTGTCCGACCCTTCCTTCCCGGTGTTCCAGGCGCCGGCCTCGGAGTCGATGAAGTAGTAGCCCGAGTTGTAGTTCTGGTCGAAGCGGATCGAGTCGAAGAAGAAGAACTCGAGCTCGGGGCCGATGTAGATCGTGTCGGCCAGCCCGGTCTTCTTGACGTACGCCTCGGCCTTCTGGGCGATGTAGCGCGGGTCGCGCGAGTAGGGCTTGCCGGTAACAGGATCCTTCACGTTGCAGATCAGCACGATCGTCGGCACGGCCGTGAACGGATCCATCACCGCCGTGTTCGGATCGGGGATCAGCAGCATGTCCGACTCGTCGATCGTCTGGAATCCACGAATCGACGACCCATCGAAACCCAGACCGTCCTCGAAGATCTCCTCGGTGAGCTCCGACACCGGGATCGAGAAGTGCTGCCACAGCCCCGGCAGGTCGATGAACCGGAGGTCGACGATCTTGGCGCCTCTCTCCTTGGCCAGCTTCAGTACGTCCTTCGCCGTCATGCACGACTCCTTCTGTGCTGAGTGATGAACAGCCCGCCTACCTTAAGGTGAACCGAGGGGTGAATCAAGCCCCGCAGAGCGCGCGGGCTCAATGCGCCACCCGTGGCTTCGACTCAGCGGTGGCGCGCACGGGCTCGCCCATGCCGCCGGACGCCGCTCCGAACTCGCCGAATCCGCCTCCGGCGGAATACGCCGTCTCGGAATGCTGGGAGAGATCCAGCCCGGCCATCTCGTCCTCGGCGCTGACGCGCAGGCCGACGAGCGCGTCGACGACCTTGAGGATGACGATCGTGCCCACGATCGCCAGGACGTAGGTCGCGACCACCGCGACGATCTGCGTCCAGAGCTGGCCCGGATTTCCGTAAAAGAGCCCGTTGCCGCCGGCGTCGTTGACGGCCTTGGTCGCGAAGAGCCCGGTCGCCAGGGCGCCCCACGTCCCGCCAACACCATGAACGCCGACCACGTCGAGCGAATCGTCGTAGCCGAGCTTCGTCTTGATGTTGCAGGCCGTGTAGCAAAGCCAGCCGGCCACGGCACCGATGATCACCGACGCCATCGGCGTGACGTACCCGGAGGCCGGCGTGATCGCGACGAGGCCGGCGACGGCGCCGGACGCGGCGCCCAGCACGGTCGGCTTGCCGCGGCTCATCCACTCCGTGAACATCCACCCGAGCGCGGCGGCCGCGGCGCCGGTGTTGGTCGCGGTGAAGGCGCTCGCGGCGAGGCCGTTGGCCTCGAGCGCGCTACCCGCGTTGAAGCCGAACCAGCCGACCCAGAGCAGCGACGCGCCCATGACCGTCATCGGCAGGTTGTGCGGCTGCATCGGCTGATGGCCGAAGCCGCGCCGCTTGCCGATCATGACCGCGCAGACCAGTGCCGAGACGCCGGACGAGATGTGCACGACGGTGCCGCCCGCGAAGTCGAGCGCGCCGCGATTCTTCAGCCAGCCGCCGTCGCCCCACACCCAATGGGCCAGCGGATCGTAAACGAACGTCGCCCACAGCAGGGTGAAGAGGAGGAACGCGGAGAATTTCTTGCGCTCGGCGAACGTGCCGGTGATCAGCGCCGGTGTGATGATCGCGAACATCATCTGGAATAGCATGAACGCCTGATGCGGGATGGTCTTGGAGTACGCCTCGTACGGCTCGAGCCCGACGCCCTTGAGACCGATCCAGTCCAGGCCGCCGATGATGCCGCCCTTGTCCGGGCCGAACGCGAGGCTATAGCCCCACAGCACCCACTGCACCGAGATGAGCGCGGCGATGATGAAGCTGTGCATCAGGGTGCCGAGCGCATTCTTCTGACGGACCATACCGCCGTAGAAGAGCGCCAGGCCGGGCGCCGTCATCATGAGGACCAGCAGCGACGAGGTGAGCATCCACGCCGTGTCGCCCTTGTCGATCTTGGACGCCGGCGCCGCCGCGGCGGGGGCGGCCGGCGCGCCGGCGGCGGGCGCCGCAGTGGTCTCGGCCGCCGGAGGGGTGGGCTGCTGCGCGATGGCCACGGACGCTGTGGCAATCAGCACCAGCAACATCGCCAGTGCGCACGACAGTCGCTTCACGGGTGGTCCTCCCTTTGTCAACGACGCGATCGTCCCAGTGCTGGGTCCGATCACAGGGCGCTCTCGTCGCGCTCGCCCGTGCGGATGCGGACCGCCGATTCGACGGGATGAACGAAGATCTTGCCGTCGCCAATGTTGCCGGTCTTGGCTGCCGCCGACATGATCTCCGAGACCTTGTCCACGATGCGGTCGGGCACCACGACCTCGATCTTGATCTTCGGGAGGAAGTCGACCGTGTACTCACCACCGCGATAGAGCTCGGTATGACCCTTCTGCCGACCGAACCCGCGGACCTCCGAGACAGTCATCCCGATCACTCCGATCGACGTGAGCGCCTCCTTGACGTCGTCGAGCTTGAAGGGCTTGATAATGGCCTCGATTTTTTTCATCTGGAACCTCCCGGCGGGTTCGGTCAAGCAACCCCCATGCCCGGGAATGCCGCGGACGAAGCCTCAGGAAATCAGCCGCTTCGAGCGAGGGCCGGAAGAATTGCCGCCGGAGCTTGCCCAACGAATAGGCAGGCGCGGCTCGACTGCTCGTGATTCAGGCGCGGGCTACGAAGAGGCCTAGGCGCGCCGCTGAGGGATGCCGTGCTTGCGCATCTTCGAGTAGAGCGTAGGGCGGCGAAGACCCAGGAGGGCCGCCGCGGCCTGCTTGTTCCACCGCGTGGTTTCCAGCGCCTTGAGGATCGAGGCGCGCTCGATCTCCTCGAGCGAGCCGGCAGGCACTTGGGAGGGCGCCACCGCGGAGGGGCCGAGCCCGCCGTCGCGCGCGGTGTGCTGCAACTGCTCGGGCAGGTCGTCCAGAATGATCATCGGGCCGCGGGTCACGAGCACCGCGCGCTCGATCGCGTGCTGAAGCTCGCGGACGTTGCCGGGCCACGACCAGGACAGGAGCCGCCGATACGCCTCGGGATCGATCCCCTCCGCCGCGCGCGCGTGCTTCGTTCGATAGCGCTCGAGGAAGGCACGGACGAGGATCGGAATGTCGTCGCGCCGCTCCCGCAAGGGCGGCACCTCGATCGAGACGGTGTTGATCCGGAAGTAGAGATCCTGGCGGAGACGGCCCTCGCGCAGCGCGACGTCCGGGGTCTGGTTGGTCGCGCTGATCAGCCGGAAGTCGACGGGCACTGCCTTGGCCGATCCCAGCCGGCGCACCATGCGCTCCTCGAGGACGCGCAGGAGCTTGGCCTGAAGGTCCATCGGCATCTCGGTGATTTCGTCCAGCAGCAGCGAACCGCCGTCGGCTTCCTCGAGCAGGCCGACCTTGTCGGTGGTCGCGCCCGTGAACGCGCCGCGCGTGTGACCGAACAGCTCCGACTCGATCAGGTCCTTGGGCAGCGCCGCGCAGTTGATCTTGATCCATGGACCGCCGCGCCGGCTGCTCTGCTCGTGCAGCGCGTTGGCCAGAAGCTCCTTGCCGGTGCCGCTCTCGCCGATGATCAGCACGTTGGCGTCGGCGTCGGCGACCGCCGCGACCGTCTCGAGCACACGCTGGATCCCGGGCGCGCTGCCGAGGATCTCGGTGTCGGTGACCTGGTCGACCAGCCGGCGCTTGAGGTCGGCGTTCTCGCCGAGGAGCTTTCGGTGCTCGAGCGCATTCTCGAGCAGGCCGAGCAGCTCGTCGGGCTCGAACGGCTTTTCGAGGACGTGAAACGCCCCGGCGCCCTTAGTCGCTTCCATCGCCTTGCGCACCGACCCATACGCGGTGATGACGAGCACCTCGAGGGCCGGGTCGCGCCGCTTGAGCTCGCGCGTGAGCTGCAGCCCGTCGCCGTCGGGCAGCATCAGGTCGACGATCGCCGCGTGCGGATCTCCCTGGACGAGCGCGCCCAGTGCCTCGCGCACGCTGCCTGCCGTCCGGACGCCGTAGCCCTCGCTCTCGAGCGTCATGCGCAGGCCGTCGGCGATCGTCTCTTCGTCGTCGACGACGAGAATGGTGTGATTGCGTTTCATGGGAGCGGGGGCCTCGAGGCCGGCTTCCATCGAGGGTGGCCTGAGATGGGTGCGAGCCGGCTCCGCAGGGCGAATTTGGTGCGCGGCGATTTGCGGGCCCGGCTTGCCGGTCGCGGGCTCCGTGGACCGAAGGTGGTCGTCGCGCGGCGGTTTGCGGGCCCTGGTTGCCGTTGGTTGACCCGCGTCGAATGACGGGCGGTGGCGGCGATCGGGGCAACGCGTGTCCGGAGCGTCGCATTCATCGGCTTGCCGATCGCGGGCCCTGTGGCGATGCGACGCATGTCAGCACAGGGCGCCCATCCGTTCGTTTGCGGGCCTTTCTGCTGATTTCGGGCCTTGGCATCCGTCTCATCGTAACGACGTGCGCAAGAGAAAAGCCTCACGGCCGTTCCGCAGGACGAGACCGGTCAAGGCGCGGGGGTTCCCGTGACTCACGCGCCCGGGCTCGGGGCGCGTGCGGGGTCGGGGTCGAGCGGAAGGCGGGCCTGCACGCGGGTGCCCTCGCCGACGCGGCTCGACACGTTGAGCTCGCCGGCGTGCAGGTTGATGACCGAGCGCGCGATCGACATACCGAGTCCGGTCCCGTCCGGCTTGGTGGTGAAGAAGAGATCGAAGGCGCGTGAGAGCGTCTCCTCGGTCATGCCGGGGCCGGTGTCCTCGATGGTCACCGTCACCGTACCCGTCGCCGCGGAGTACGCCGTGGCGACCGTCAGCCGCCCGGCGCCTTCGAGCGCCTCGAGCGCGTTCAGGATCAGGTTCAGGAACGCCTTCTTCAGCTCGCGCGCGTCCAGCCGCCCGTCGGGGCACGAGGCATCGTACGCCGTGACGATGTCAACTCCCTCGGTGGGCCGCCGGGCCCGCGCCAGCTCCAGGCACTCGTCGAGCAGCGGATGCAGCGCCGTCGGGACGCGATGGAGCTCCGGCGGACGTCCGAACGCGGTGATCTCGGCCACGACGCTGGTGAGATGATCGACCGTCACGGCGATCTTGCCGGCCAGATCTTTCCCGTGGGCGTCGTCGACTTTCGACAGGTGCTGCTCGAGATGGCGCACGTAGAGCCGCAGGCCGGCGAGCGGATTCTTCACCTCGTGGGCGACCTGCGTCGCCATGCGGCCGAGTGCCGCGACGGCGCCACTCTTGAGGCTCTCGAGGTCGTGCGTGTTGCGGATCGCGATCGCGGCCTGCGACGAGAAGAGCGCCAGGAGCTCGAGGTCGTCATCGCCCGGCTCCAGGCGCGCCGCTGTCTCGATCACGAGCGCCCCGGCCGGCCCGCGCTGCACCACGAGCGGCGCGGCGACGATCGTGCCGCTGTCGGCGCCTTCGGCCGGGCCTGACGTCGTGATCGGCGCGCCCTTGTCCATCGCCGCCGAGGCCGCCCGCTCGAGCCGCGCCCACGCCGGAGGCGGTGAGCCGGCGCTGGCCATCGGCACGAGCCGGCCCTGCTCGAGCTGGAACACCACGCAGCGGTCCGCATCGGTCGCTTCGACGGTGGCCTGCGCGACGGAGTCCAGCACGCGGGTCATGACGCCGGACGAGGCGAGCGCCTGCCCGACGGTCAAGAGGCGCTCGCGGTCGCGCGCCCAGCGACGCGTGGCCAGGGTACGCGCGATCTTCGAGCGCAGCTCGTCGCGCACGAACGGCTTGGTGAGGTAATCGAAGGCGCCGCGACGGACCGCTTCGACGGCGGTCTGGATCGTGCCGTGGGCCGTCATGATCAGCACGGGCAGGCGCGGCTGGCGTTCGTGAAGCCCTTCCATGAGCCGCATGCCGTCGGTCGGCTCCATGCGCAGGTCGAGCAGCGCGAGATCGAAGCGGGAGGCTTCGGTGGCTTCGAGGGCTTTTTGCGGGTCGCTGGTGGCGGTGACGTCGAACCCCATTGCGGAGAGGCGCATCTCCAGCACTTCGAGGATCGCGGCGTCGTCGTCGACGACGAGGACCTTCTGCTTCACTGCTGAATCATTTCCTCTTTTCCAGCTGCAGGTCGATTTGCTTGAGCCGCTCGAGGTCGGCGCGGAGCTTGTCGGCCTCCTGGCGCACCTTGGCCAGGTCGCCCTCGCGCTTGGCGAGTTCGTCGCGGACGCGAGCCAGCTCCTGGTTGAGCCGCGCGATTTCGTCGCGGGTCGTCATGATCGACGCGACGGCGTCGCGGCGGGCGCGCACCTGGTCGTCGGAATACTGGGCGAGATAGGCATCGTAGGCGGCGACCGCCGATCGGTAGTCGCCGTCGGCGGTGAGCCGATCGGCCTTCGCCACCATGGTCGGCGAGCCGAACGGATTCGCCAAGATTCCCGAGCTGCACCCGCCGAGGATCAGCGCGAGCGCGGCGGCCGCCGACCGGCGCTTCATGAGCGCGGCAGGAGCACGGTGAACCGGCTCCCCTTCCCTTCCTGCGATTCGACCGTGACGCGACCGCCGTGGGCCTGCGCGACGCCGCGGACGATCGCCAGCCCCAGGCCGGTTCCACCGCGATCGCCGTGCGCCTGGCGGTACGGCTCGAACACGTGGGGCAGCTCGGCCGGCGGGATGCCGATCCCCGTGTCCTCGACCTGGATCTCGATCTCCGGCCCGGTCGACACCAGCCGCGCGACGACACGGCCGCCCCGCTTGGTGAAGCGGATCGCGTTGCCGACGAGGTTGACGACCACCTGCAAAAGCCGCGTCTCGTCGCCCGTCAGCGCGAAATCGTCGCCGACGCGCTCGCGCTCGAGCGAGACGCCGGCCTGATCGGCACTCGGCTTGAGCTCTTCGACGGCTCGGGTCACGACACGGTCGAGGTCGAGCGGCACGCGCTGGATCGGCACAACGCCCGCGCGCAGCCGCGAGACCTCGAGGATCTGGTTGACGAGTCCCAGCAGCCGGTCGGAGCCCGCCGCGATGATCTCGACCAGCCGGCGCTGCTTGTCGTTGAGCGGGCCCGACACGCGGTCGCGCAGGAGATGCGCGCCCTCGCGAATCGACGTGAGCGGCGAGCGCAATTCGTGGGACACCGAGGCGAAGAACTCCTCCTTGGTCTCCTCCAGGCGCCGCAGCTCGCGCGCCATCGAGCTGAACGAGCGCGCGAGCTGACCGACCTCGTCACGGCCCTCGACGGCGATCGGCTCCTCGAACGAGCCCGCGGCAACGGCGGACGTCGCGGCCGAAAGCTTCTGAAGCGACTGGGTCAGACGGTGCGCGATGAGCCCGCTACCGATCAGCGCCAGCCCGACCGCGGCGCCGAGCGCCACCAGGACGCCCGACCACGTGCGCGCCTCCAGGCGGGCGACCTCGGCCTGAGCGTGTAGCACGTCGGCGTGCATCGACTCGGTCAGCGCCTCCAGGTTCGCCTCGATCCGTTCGGCGAGCGAACGCGCGGCGCCTTCGGACAACGCCGCGGCGCGGGCACGCTGGTTGCGGCTGAGTAGCGTCTGGACCTGGCCGAAGGTGCCGTAGTACCGCTCGAAGGATTCGGCGGCCTCGTCCAAGAGGCGCGCCTCCTGCGCGCTGGTCGCGTATTCGCGCAGGCGGATCAGGCTCGCGCGAAAGCGGTCCGCGCGCTCGTTCCAGGCACCGATGAAGCGCGCGTCGTTGAGAACCAGGAACCGGGCTTCGAGGCGGACCATGGCCGGCACGGCGTCGCGAGTCGAGGCGGCGAGGCGGAGGGCGGGTACGGTGCGGGTGGTGATCTCACGGTTGACGGAGGCAAGCCGTCCCACGGCGCGCAGGCTCAGGACGCCGACCACGCCGAGCACGACGACGACCACCGCCGACGTCAGAAATATCTTCGAGGCGAGCCGCATTCCGCTTCTCACCCTGCGTGAGATCGAGTCTCTGCCGGCGGAGCCGCCGGAGCGAGTTGAGTCGCCGCGAGCTTGGCGATGAGCCGCCGCTGATCGTCAAAGACATCGACGTCGACGACGAGGGTCGTACGACCACGATGGACGATCCGGGCCTCGGCTGTCAAGGTCCCGTGATCGACGTTTCGGATAAGGTTTACCGATAGTTGAAGCGTCAAAGGGAGCAGTTCGGGACGCAGCTCGCCCGATGGGTTGGTCTCCCACATCGAGGCGCACGTCGCGGTCTCGTCCGCCAGGGCGATGATGGCGCCGGCGTGGAAGCGTCCGGTGAGCTGAGCGAGTGCGGGTTTGTAGTCGAGCTCGGCCACCGCGCGGCCCGGCCCGACGGATACGAAGCGCGTTCCGTGGCTCTCGATCATGGTGCCGCGCGCCCATCCGGCGAGCTTCTTCACGAAGTCGTCAGGCGTCACCGCGGGCGGCCCGGCCCCGCGGTTCAGCGCGCGGCCTCCGCGGGACGCGCGCGGTGACACCACACGGTCAGGATCGAAATCGCTGCCGGCGTCACGCCAGGAATTCGCGAGGCCTGCCCGAGCGAGCGCGGGCGGACGTCGGCGAGGCGCTCGCGGATCTCCGTCGAGAGGCCGGGCACCGCGCGGTAGTCGAGGCCGTCGGGGATCAGGTGCTGCTCGAGCCGCTTGAAGCGCGCCACGTCGGCGAGCATCCGACGGATGTAGCCCTCGTACTTCGCCGACACTTCGACCTGACGCGCCACCGCGACGTCGCTGAGCGCCTCGGGGTCCAGGCGCCGCACGTCAGCGTAGGTGATCTCGGGCCGGCGAAGCAGCTGGAGCAGCGGGGTGCCGGCCACGCGGGTGCCTTCGAGGCGCCGAAGCTCCGCCGCCGTCCGCTCGCGCCGCCGCTCGACGGCCTCGTGGCGCTCGCGCGAGACCAGCCCCAGACGAAAGCCCGCCGGCGTGAGCCTGAGATCGGCGTTGTCCTCGCGGAGCAAGAGGCGGTACTCCGCGCGCGAGGTGAACATGCGGTACGGCTCGAGCGTGCCCTTCGTCACCAGATCGTCGACCAGCACCGCCATGTAGCACTCGGAGCGATCGGGCAAAAACGGCTCGCGACCGAGCACGGCCGCGGCCGCGTTGGCCCCGGCCCAGAGCCCGAGCGCGGCGGCCTCTTCGTAGCCGGTCGTGCCGTTGATCTGGCCGGCCAGATAGAGGCCGGGCGCCGCGCGGCACTCGAGCGTCGGCGCCAGCTGCGTCGGATGCACGAAGTCGTACTCGATCGCGTAGCCCGGGCGCATGATCTCCGCGCACTCGAGGCCTGGGATCGAGTGGACCAGCGCCTCCTGGGCGTCCGGCGGCAGGCTCGTCGAGATCCCGTTCGCGTACACCTCCTCGGTGTCGAGACCGTCGGGCTCCAGGATCACCTGGTGGCGATCGCGATCGGCGAACCGCTTCACCTTGTCCTCGATCGAAGGGCAGTAGCGCACACCGGTGGCGTCGATGATGCCGGAGTAGAGCGGCGAGCGATCGAGGTTCGCGCGCACGATCTCGTGCGTGCGCGGAGTCGTGTAGGTGAGATGGCAAGCGACCTGCGGCAGCTCGAGCCGCTCGGTCGCCCAGTGAAACGGCCACGGCTCGGCGTCGCCGTGCTGCGCCTCGAGCCCGGCGTAATCGATCGTGGAGGCGCGCAGGCGCGGCGAGGTGCCGGTCTTGAGGCGGCCGAGCGTGAGCCCGAGGTCGCGCAACGCGCTCGACAGATCGACCGAGGCGAACTCGCCGGCGCGGCCCGCGCTATGCCGCGCAAGCCCGACGTGGATCAGGCCGCGCAGGAACGTGCCGGTGGTGACGACGACGGCGCGGGCGCCGTAGCGCACGCCGATCTGGTCCTCCACGCCGGTGACGCGGCCCCCCTCGAGGACGAAGCGCGCCGCGTGGCCCTGCCGGACCTCGAGGTTGGGCTGGTGCTCGACGGTGCGCTTCATCGCGCCGCGGTAGCGGGCGCGATCGCACTGGGCGCGCGAGGCGCGCACCGCGGGCCCGCGCGAGGCGTTGAGCGTCTTGAACTGGATCGCGGCGCGGTCGGTGTTGCGGGCCATCTCGCCACCGAGCGCGTCGATCTCGCGGACCAGATGTCCCTTCGCGGTGCCGCCGACGGCCGGATTACACGACATCTGGCCGATCGCGTCGAGATTCATGGTGAGCAAGAGGGTGCGGCACCCCATGCGCGCGGAAGCCAGCGCGGCCTCGCAACCCGCATGTCCAGCGCCGATTACGACGACGTCAAAGTATTGCATTCCGCTTAGTGATACCATATCGGCCGTCACGTTCCAGGAAACCCCTTTTTCTCGGAGGAAGGCTCGTGGAGTTCGGGTTCTCACTGCCGGGTCGCGGGCCGCTGGCCGGCATCGACGTGGTCCTCAAGCTCGCCGCGAAAGCCGACGCGCTACGCTTCGACTCGCTGTTCGTGACCGATCACATCGTGATGCCGGTCTCGTCAGCCAAGTCGGTGTACCCCTACACCACGAGCGGACAGTTCCCGGGCGGCCTCGCGCAGGACTACCTCGAGCCGCTGGCGACCTTGAGCCACCTCGCGCACGCGACGCGCCGGACCAAGCTCGGCATCAGCGTGCTCGTCATTCCCTACCGCAACCCGCTGCTCGCCGCGAAGATGCTGGCGACGATCGACGTGCTCTCGAAGGGCCGGGTGATCCTCGGCGCCGGTGTGGGCTGGCTGCGCGAGGAATTCGAGGCGCTCGGGGCGCCGCCGTTCGAGGAGCGCGGCGCGGTGACCGACGACTACATCCGGCTGATGCGGGCGGCGTGGACGACCGATCCCGTCAGCTTCGAGGGCAAGCACTACTCGATCCGCGACGTCCACGTGCTGCCCAAGCCGGTGCAGCGCGGCGGCATCCCGGTATGGATCGGCGGGCACACGGCGGCCGCGGTGCGGCGCGCCGGCACCCTCGGCGACGCCTGGCATCCGATCGGGATGCGTCCGCCGGCGATGCTCGGCCCCGACGAATACGCGGCCAGGGTCGAGGAGCTCCACGGCTGGGCACGCAGGGCCGGCCGCGACCCGAAGTCGATCACGCTCAGCATCCGCGTTCCGATGGAAGTGCGCAGCAAGAACGCGAAGGCCGCGGCCGGCGACCGGCCGCCGTTCCAGGGCACCGCCGACGAGGTCGCCGCCGACATCCGCCGCTATCAGGCGCTCGGCGTCTCCCACTTCGTGTTCGATCACACCGTGCAGGAGCTGCGCGCGGTCCTGACGAACATGGAGCGCTTCGCGAGTGACGTGCGGGCCAAGCTCAGCGGCGCGCGGAAGGCCGCGGGTTCGTCCACCGGCGGCGCGAAGGCGCCGGCGAAGCCGTCGCCGAAGAAGAGCGCCCGGCGCCGCCCATGATCTCGCACCAAGACGCGTGCGCGCTCATCGACACGCCCGCCACCGGGCTCGACGACCTGGTCGCCCGCGCCGGCGAGCTGCGCGACCGCGGCCACGGCCGCACCGTCACGTTCTCGGCGAAGGTCTTCATCCCGCTGACGACGCTCTGCCGCGACTACTGCGGCTACTGCACCTTCCGCCGCGACCCGGGCGAGCCCGGCGCGCACACGATGACACCCGAGGAGGTCGTCGCGCTCGCGCAGGCGGGCGGCCGCCTGGGCGCCAAGGAAGCGCTGTTCTCGCTGGGCGACAAACCCGAAGCGCTGTTCCCGAGCCATCGCGAGTTCCTCAAGCGTCACGGCCACCGCACGACGCTCTCGTACCTGCGCGCCGTGTGCGAGGCGGTCCTCGCCGACTCGCCGCTCCTGCCGCATGCCAACCCGGGCCTGATGGGCGAGCGCGATCTGGCCGCGCTGCGCGAGGTGAACGTGAGCATGGGCATCATGCTCGAGACGATGTCCGAGCGCCTCCTCGGACCCGGTCTCGCCCACGATCGGGCGCCGGACAAGGTCCCGGCGCGCCGCCTACGCACGATCGCGCTGGCCGGGAAGCTCGGCATCCCGTTCACCACGGGCCTGCTCATCGGCATCGGCGAGACGCGGCGCGAGCGCGTCGACACCCTCGTGGCCATCCGCGACCTGCACGAGAAGCACGGGCACATCCAGGAAGTGATCGTCCAGAACTTCCGGGCCAAGCCGCGCATCGCGATGCGGGACGCGCCCGAGCCCTCACTCGACGATCTCCTGTGGACGCTGGCGGTCGCGCGGCTCGTGCTCGGCCCGGACGTCAATATCCAGGCGCCGCCCAACCTGTCGCCGGCCGTGTACCCGCGGCTCCTCGCGGCGGGGCTCAACGACTGGGGCGGGATCTCGCCGCTCACGCTCGATCACATCAACCCCGAGAAACCGTGGCCGCTGATCCCCGAGCTCCGGCACGTGACCGAGAGCCAGGGCTTCGTCCTGAGGGAGCGCCTCGCGATCTATCCGGAGTTCGCGACGCGCGCCGAATTCGTGGACGAGCGCCTGCGCGCACGCGTCCAGACGCTGGTCGACGAGCGCGGTCTCGTCAAGGAATCCCATGAACGCTGGCGCCGCTGGTAGCGTGCTCGGCTCGCTCGACTGGGTCTCGCGGGATCTCCGTCCGATCCTGGTGCGCGCCCTCGACGGCCACGAGGTCTCGGTCGAGGACGGCATCGCGCTCGCCGGCGCCGAGGGCCGCGACCTCCACGCGCTGACGCTCGTCGCCGACGAGCTCAGGCGCCGGCAGGCGGGCGACGTCGTGACGTACGTCGTCAACCGCAACATCAACTTCACGAACGTGTGCATCAAGCACTGCACGTTCTGCGCCTTCAGCCGCGACCACCGCGAAGAGGAGGGCTACTTCCTCCCGGTCGCCGAGGTCGTGCGGCGCGCGCAGGAAGCGCAGGAGCTCGGCGCCACCGAAGTGTGCATCCAGGCCGGCCTGCCGCCGAAGCTCGACGGCCGCTATTACATCGACCTCACGCGCGCGATCACGACGGCGCTGCCGCAGCTGCACATCCACGCGTTCTCGCCGGAGGAAGTGCTGTACGGCTCGGTCCGCTCGGGGCTGCCGATCAAGGAATACTTGAGCGAGCTCAAGTCGGCGGGCCTCGGCACCCTGCCGGGCACCTCGGCCGAGATCCTGGACCAGTCGATCCGGGACGTGATCGCCCGCGGGCGCATCACCGTCGACCAGTGGGTCGACGTGATCACGACGGCCCACGCGCTCGGCATCCGCACGACGTCCACGATCATGTACGGTCACGTGGAGACACCCGGCGACTGGATCCGGCACATGGCGCTCCTGCGCGCGATCCAGAAGGACACCGGCGGGTTCACCGAGTTCGTGCCGCTCTCGCTGATCCACTCCGAGGCGCCGATGTACTCCAAGGGGCTCGTGCCCGGCGTCCGGCCCGGTGCCACCGGCGCGGAGGTCGTGAAGATGCACGCGCTGGCGCGCCTGATGCTCGGCGCGACGTTCCGCAACATCCAATCGTCGTGGGTAAAGGAAGGGCCAAAGCTGGCCCAGCTGCTGCTGGGCGCCGGCGCGAACGATCTCGGCGGCACCCTGATCAACGAGTCGATCTCCACCTCCGCCGGCGCGCAGTACGGCCAGCTGGTGGGTCCGGCCGAGCTCCATCGCCTGATCCGCGACGTGGGGCGCGTACCGGCGCAGCGCGACACCATCTACGGTCTCCTTCGAACCTATAGAGACGGTGAAAACCCCGACTCACCCCTGGACAAGATCGACGACGCGGAGACGCGTTTCGGCTCGTATCGACGGCTGATCGCGTCGGGAGAATTTCGCTTCACGCGCGGCTAGCCGCGCCGGGTAGGCCTGTGGTAATAATGCAGTTCGCGTTCAACCACCACCACCACCCTCGATCGACAGGAGGTCACCTGTGGCGAAGACGATGACGAAGTCTGCAACGGTCGCGTACCTTGCGGAGAAGACCAGCCTAACCCGGAAGCAGATCGAGGGCATCCTCGACGAGACGCTCACGCTCGCGTCCAAGGAAGCGAAGAAGAGCGGCGTGTTCCTCCTGCCGGGCTTCGGGAAGCTGGTGCTCGCCAACCGCAAGGCGCGGATCGGGCGGAATCCGCAGACCGGCGAGCCGATCAAGATCCCGGCCAAGCGCGTCTGCAAATTCCGTCTCGCGAAGAGCCTGAAGGACGCGGTGCTTGGCAAGAAGTAGGACTGGAAGTCGCGCGGGGGGCCCCCGGCCCGCCGCCGCCCCAGCCCCCTCGCTCGCATCAGCGACCGTTCCGCGCGTCTGGCAGGGCATCGGGTATCGTCCCCTGCCGGACGCCGCGATGGCCCGTCCGCTCTTCGATTTCGCCGCGGTCCCCTGGCCCGCCAGCGACGACATCGCCGTCGCCTGGGGCGCGACGGATGGCGGCCAGCGTCTCATCGGTGCCGTGCTCGGAGAGCGGAGCGGGCCGGCCATGCTGCTGCACGGGCCGGTGGTCAACGTCGAGAACGAGCCGCTCGAGATCGCCTCGCAGCTCGTGGCCGCCGTCATCGATCACGCCACTGCCTCCGGCGTCGTCACGCTCTTCGCGCGGCCCCTGAGCCTCGACCGCGTCTGGGTGCGCTTCGGGTTCATCCCGGTTCCCGAGAGCACCTTGCCCAGCGATCTGGAGGGCCGGCCGGGAGCGGGTCTCTACGCGTGGCGCGGTGGCACCGCGCTGTGGACCCTTCGCGAAAACCTCCGCGACTGACATGCGCGTCGTGACGCTCGCCGGCGGTACCGGCGCCGCCAAGCTGATCCGCGGCTTCTCGACGTGCATCCCCCAGCGCGATCTCACGGTCATCGGCAACACGGGCGACGACACGGATGTGTGGGGGCTGCACGTCTCGCCCGATCTCGACACGGTCATGTACGCGCTCGGCGGCCTGCTCGACGTCGAGCGCGGCTGGGGACTGGCCGGCGAGACCTTCAACTGCCTGGCCGCGATGGCGACCCACGGCGCCGACACGTGGTTCAATCTCGGCGATCGCGATCTGGCCACGCACCTCACGCGCACGCGGGCGCTCGCCGACGGACATGCGCTCTCCGGAGTGACCGCGCGCCTCTGCGCCGCGCTGGGTGTCGCCGCGCGCATCCTGCCCATGAGCGACCAGCCGGTGCGCACCATGATCCGCGTTCCCGGCGGGCGGCTCACGTTTCAGGAGTACTTCGTCCGCGAGAAGGCGCTCGTCGAAGTGGTCGGCGTCGATTACGAAGGCGCCGCGGCGTCCCGTCCGGCTCCGGGCGTGGTCGAGGCGATCCGCGCGGCCGATGCGGTCGTCGTGTGTCCGTCGAATCCGGTGACGTCCATCGGCCCGATCCTCGCGGTGCCCGGCATCGTCGAGGCGCTCCGCTCGACGGCCGCGCCCGTTATCGGCGTGAGCCCCATCGTCGGCGGCGCCGCGGTGAGTGGTCCGGCGGCGGCGCTCCTGAGAGCTCGCGGGCTCGCGGTCTCCCCGCTCGGCGTGGCCGCCGCGTACGGGCCGTGGCTCGAGCGGCTGCTGATCGACGAGCGCGATCGCGCGAGCGCTCCGGAGCTGGCGCGGACCGGGGTGCATGCCGACCCGGCCGACATCGTCATGACGAGCCGCGCGCATGAGACCGCGCTTGCCCGCCGGATCCTCGAGCTCGCCGCGGAGGGCCGGCGGTGAAAAACGGAGCCGCGCCGCGCCTGATCGTCGCCGTGCCGGTGAAAGACCTGAAGCACGCCAAGCAGCGGCTGACGCAGGCGCTGACGGCCGACGAGCGAAGCCAGCTGGCGCGCGCGATGCTGCGCGACGTGCTTACGGCGCTCGCCGCAACGCGCGTCGACCGCGTGTGGGTCGTCACGCGCGATCCGGCGGCCACGGCCATCGCACGTGAGCTCGGCGCCCAGCCGATGTCCGAGCCCGAGAATCGCGGCCACACGGCCGCCGTCGCGCTCGCCCAGGCCGCGGCGATGCGTGATGGCACGCGCGGATTCCTGACCGTGCCCGGCGACGTCCCCTGCGTCACCGCCGACGAGCTCGCGCAAGTGATCGACGCCGTGCGCGAGCGCGCGCCGGTCTTCGTCCCCTCGCGCTCCGGTCTCGGTACCAACGGCGTGGCGCTGATGCCGCCCGACGCAATGCCGTTGACGTTCGGCGAGCCGTCGTTCGCGCGCCACCTGGCGACGGCGCGCCAGCGAGGTCTGGAGCCGCACGTACTGTCCCTACCGGGCTTGGGGCTCGACGTCGACGCGCCCGACGACCTCGCGGCGCTGCTCGCCGAGCCCAGCACAACCGAGACCACCCTCCTGGTCGCTCGCTGGCGTGACCGCATCGCCGCGAAACCTCATACGGCAGGTCAAAACCGATGAGGGCCAAACCGCGCGATCACGAGACCGCGGGGCCCGTGAGCACCAAGCCGGGCCCGCTGGCCGACAACTCGGGGCGAGGGACCGCGCCGCGATGACTACGCCGTGCGGAGCCGGCTCGCTTCTATCTCAGGCCACCCGCGGTCAAAGCCGGCCGCCGAGGCCCCCGCTCCAATGACTCGCTACGAGGTCATCGGCGTCGCCGGCATCGGCGAGGTGCGGCCGGGCGACGACATCGCGCGGATGATCGTAGAAGCCGCCGGGCGTCAGGCAACACCGGTGACCGCCGGCGATCTGCTCGTGATCGGCCAAAAGATCGTCTCGAAGGCCGAGGGACGGCTCGTGAGGCTCGCCGACGTCGAGCCCTCGGCCATCGCGCTCGCGATGGCCCGCGGGCTCGCCAAGGATCCGCGGCTGGTCGAGGTGATCCTTCGCGAGTCGCGCCGGGTCGTGCGCATGGACAAGGGCGTCCTGATCACCGAGACCCATCACGGCTGGATCTGCGCGAACGCCGGCGTCGATCAATCGAACGTCGACGCCGACGTCGTCGCGCTCCTTCCCGAAGATTCCGATCGCTCGGCGCGCGCAGTGCGCGACCGCGTGCGGGCGCTCACCGGCCTCGAGGTGTTCGTGATCGTCACCGACACGTTCGGCCGGCCGTGGCGCGAGGGGCTCACCAACGTCGCGATCGGGATCGCGGGCTTCGCGCCGCTCTTGAGCTATCTCGGCGAGCGCGATCCCGCCGGGCGGCCGCTGCAGGCCACGATCCTGGCGCTGGCCGACGAGCTCGCGAGCGCCGCCGAGCCGGTCATGGGCAAGCTCGATCGCGTCCCGGCGGCGATCGTACGCGGGCTCGCGCTCAAGCCGAGCGAGGAAGGCTCGAAACCGCTGCTGCGCGAGCCGGCGCGCGATCTCTTCCGCTAGGACGATGGAGACATGAACATCGCGATTCTCGGCGGCACGGGCAAGGAAGGCGCGGGGCTGGCGATGCGCTGGGCGCTGGTCGGCCATTCGATCATCATCGGGTCGCGCGACGCGGAGCGGGCGAAGACCAAGGCCGCCGAGCTGCGCGAGCAGACGCACAAGCTCCCGATCATGGGCGAGTCGAACGCCGAGGCGGCGCGGCTCGGCACGGTGATCGTGGTCGCGCTGCCGGCGCAGGGGCTCCCCACGACGCTGCCGGAGGTGCGCGAGGGCTGCCGGGGGAAGGTCGTGATCTCGACGGTGGTCCCGCTCACGTTCGGCGGACCGCGGCTCTTCACGCCGCCGGCGTCCGGGTCGTCGGCGGAGGAAGCGCAATCGCTCCTGCCCGACGCCAAGGTGGTCGCGGCCTTCCACCACATCGCGGCCCACGAGCTCTCCGAGACCGAGCACGCGATCGAGTGCGACCTGCTGATGTGCGGCGGCGATGCCAGCGCCAAGGAAACCGTCGGCGAGCTGGCGCGCTCGATGGGGCTTCGGCCGATCGACGTCGGCGCCCTCAGTAACGCGGGGCCGCTCGAAGGGATCACCGCCGTCCTCGCCACGATCAACCGGCGCTACAAGCTGAAGAACTCCGGCATCAAGATCACCGGGCTCTGAGACGCGGCCGCCGCGGCCGGCGCCTCACGCGCGCGAGACGGCAAGCCCGAGATAGACGATCACGACCGCGAGCAGCAGCACGGCGCGGTCCATCCACGCGATCGCCGAGAGCGCCGGCTGCGGATCCTCCCCCGCGGCCACCGCGCGCGCCAGGCGCGGCACCTGCGTGAAGTCGCGCTGCCCGGCCACCGCGACGGCGACCAGCACCAGCATGAACTTGAGCGCCAGGAGCAGCGCGGCGCCGCTCTGCAGCACGCGGTCGAGCGGGCCGAGCCAGGTGACGTTGTAGAAGCCGGTCATCACGACGAGCGCGATCGCGAGCCACGTGACGCGCCGGCCGCGGCGCAAAGTCTCGGGCAGCGGCGCCGCGCCGCCGCGCCGGCCCGCGGGGAGGACAACGTGCGCCTGATACATGAGCCCGCCGATCCACGTCACCACGCCCAGGAGATGCAGCCAGAGCGAAACCAGCAGGAGCGTCACGACACGCCGTCGGCCAGGCGCGCCACGACGCGGTCGACGTCGGCGAGATCGGGAAAAAGCATGTCCGGCTCGCACGTGGCCAGCTCGTCGACCGGATGCTGCCCGGTCGCGACCGCCACCGCCACCGCGCCGCAACACCGCGCGCACTCGACGTCGTGCGGCGTGTCGCCGATGATCGTGATGCGGTCGAATGCGAAATCGTGACCGAGCGCGCGGGCCCGCTCGCGCGCGATCGCCGGCAGCTTGCGCCGATCCGCGTCGTCCCCGCCATAGGCCGCGACACGGAAGAAGGGCCAGAGTCCCGTCGGCTCGAGCTTGATGCGGGCGCCGGCCTCGATGTTGCCCGTGAGCAGGCCGACGACCGCGTCCGGCCGCTGCCCGAGCCGTCGCACGACCTCCGCGACGCCCGGCAAGACCCGGACGAGCGAGCCGTCGCCGATGATCATCGTGAGCTCGCGCACGTAGGCCCGAAAGCAGTCGTCGACGCTGGCGCGAATCCGCTCGGCGTCCAGCCCGGCCTCGGTCATGAGGTCGTGGATGATGCGCAGGTCGGTCCGCCCGCGAAAATCGTAGCGGTCGATCGTCCCGGCGGTGCCGTACGTCTGCTCCAGCGCCCGCGCGAACGCCCTCCGGCCGGCGCCGCGCACGGTGACGAGCGTGCCGTCGATATCGAACAGGAAGAGCCGCACGTTACTGGGACGCCGGGCGGCGCGCCCGGGCGACCACCGCCGGGACCGCGTCGAGCACGAGGTCGATCTCGCTGGCGGTGGTCCAGCGGCCGAGCGTGAAGCAGAGCGAGCCCTCCGCGGTGTCGCGATCGCACCCGATCGCCCGCAGCACGTGCGAGGGCTCCCCGGTCATCGCCGTGCAGGTCGCGCCGGACGAGGCGGCGATCCCGCGCAGGTCGAGATCCGTCAAGACGCTCTCGGCCTTCACGCCGGGCACCACGATCGACACGTGATGCGGCAGCCGGTCGGGTCCGCGCGCGCCGGTCAATCGCGCCTCCGTGATCCGGTCGAGCAGCCCAGCCATGAGCCGATCGCGCAGCTCGCTCAGCCGCGCGACCTCGCCCGCCACCTCGACTCGCGCCAGATCGGCCGCGACGCCCATGCCGGCGATCGCCGGCAGGTTCTCGGTGCCCGCACGGTAGCCGCGCTCCTGTCCCCCGCCGACCGTGAGCGGCGCCAGCTTGACGGTAGACCGGGCCCAGAGCGCGCCGGCGCCGGGCGGCCCGTAGAGATCATTCGAGGAGAGCGTGAGCAGGTCGATGCGGCAGTCGTCGACGAGCAGCGGCACCCGTCCCGCGGCGCCGACCGCGTCGACGTGGAAGGGCACGCCGCGCGCGCGGGCGATCCGGCCGATCTCTCGAACCGGCTGAATGGTGCCGATCTCGGTGTTGGCGGCCATCACGGAGACGAGCACGGTGTCGTCGCGGATCGCGCGGGCGACGGCCTCGGGATCAACACGCCCGCCGGCGTCGACGCCGACGTAGCTGACGCTCCAGCCTCGCTTCTCGAGATCGCGACACGAATCGATCAGCGAAACGTGCTCGATGGCCGAGGTGACCAGGTGGCGGCCGGCGGCGCGCTGCGCCAGCCCCTTGATCGCCAGATTGTTGGCCTCGGTGGCGCTGGCCGTGAAGATCACCCCCGCCGGCGTCGCCCCGAACAACCGGGCGACCTTGCCCCGCGCGCCGTCGAGGGAGGAACGCGCCTCGAGTCCCAGCGAATGCTGCGCGTTGGGATTGCCGACACCGCCCTCGAAGAACGGCCGCATGACCGCGACCACGCGCGGGTCGACCGGGGCGAAGCTCGCGTAGTCGAGGTAGACGCGGGCGCCCGAGGTCGGGAGTCCGGTTCTAGCGGGCCTTTCGGACGAAGAAGCGGAAGACCGCGCCATTCCTCTGCATCTCCAGCAGCTCGTTGCCGGTCCGCGCCGACCAGCTCTTCATGTCGGCTTCGGAGCCGGGGTCGTCGGAGGTCACCTCCAGAACCTGGCCCGGATCCATGTGCAATAGCGCCTCACGCGTCTTGACGATCGGCATCGGACAGAAGAGCCCGAGGCAGTCGATCATCTTGTCTGCGACGACGGGCATCTTGCGCTATTTCCTTGGAATCTCTGACATTGACCCGGTGGTCGGGCAATCGCCCACGCCGAGGTTAGCATAGGCCGTGATCGGCGGCGCTCGAACGATCGGCGCGCGATCGATATCGGCACCAGGCACATCACCGCGAGGGTGCCGGTGGGTCGCAAACCGATCCGAGTAGTGGTATCGAAGTAATGGGACTGACGGCGGGCCCGGAGCCCCTTGGTGCGCGGCTCGCGTCGACGGGCCTCGCCCAGTCGGTCCGGGACGGTGGCGGGTGAACGGAAGAGGCATGGCCTCTATTCCCATAGGAGGAGCGATCGCCACGGTCATGAGGGCCCGCGCGACGACGCCTCTGCGCTCACCTTCCGCTCGATAGGCGATGTACCTCGATCATTTCGGGCTTCGCGAGCGGCCGTTCTCGAACGCGCCCGATCTGCGATTCGTCTATCTGGGCCGCCACCACGAGCAAGCGATCGCGCATCTGCTCCAGTGCATGGAGGTGCCCGGCAGCGTCGTGCTGCTCACGGGCGAGAGCGGCATCGGCAAGACGACGACGTGCCGGATGCTGCTGAGCCGGCTGCCCAAGCGCGTCGACGTGGCGTTGATCCTGAATCCGGCGCTGACGCCGAACGAGCTGCTGGCGTTCGTGTGCGAGGAGCTCGGGGTGTCGTGCGGGATCGACGCGACCAGCCAAACGCTCATCGGCGACGCCCTCTACCGGAAGCTCGTCGATCGCCTGGGCACCCGGCGCACGGTGCTGATCGTCGACGAGGCTCACAACCTGCGTTTCGACGTGGTCGATCAGCTGCAGCTGCTCTCGACCCTCGAGGTCGACGGCCGGCGGCTAATCGAGTTCATCCTGATCGGGGAGCCGGCGCTCATCGACCTCCTGGGACGCGCGCCGATGCACCCGCCCACGGGCGCGACCACGGGCTACTATCTCCTGCCGTTCGCAGAGGAGGACACCGGGGCGTACGTGCACCACCGGCTGGAGGTTGCCGGTGGACGCGACGTCTTCGACGCCGACGCGCTGCGCGAGGTGCATCGCCTGTCCTCCGGCGTGCCGGGCCACATCAACACGATCTGCGATCGCGCGCTGTCCATTGCGGCCGCCCAGGGATATCGAAACGTCGACGGGGCGACTGTGCGGGTGGCTGCACGCGCCGCTCCGGCTCCCTTCGCCCCACCGCAGGCTGTCGAGCCGCGCCGGGATTCTCGACGCGCAACGCCGGCGGCGGCTTCACGACCCGAAGAGAAGCAAGCTCGGCGCAACAAGAAGGAGCCTCGCGGAGCCAGACAAGCGGAGGTGCTGCCGGCAAGGCCGACGGAAACGGGGCGGCCCCGGCCAGCTGAGACTCCGCGAGCCAGGCCAACCGATGTCTCGCTCGCCGACAAGTCCGCGACGGCGCCCCAGCCCATCGCGCGGGCGGCCCCCCGCAGGCGACGGCGACGCTGGCCGTGGCTCGTGGGCGGCGGCCTCGTCGTCAACGCGGTAGTCATGGCCGCGGTCTTCCTCGGGCCGCGGCTGCCCGACGTGGTCGCGCCTGCGTCTGAGACCACTTCGTCGGACATGCGCGCGACCGAGGCGCCGCCATCGGACACGACCGAGCCCAACCCGCGCGAGCCCGATGCGCAGCCGACCAGGAGCCTCGCCGAGGCCGAGTCGTTCGTCAGAGGAAATCAACCCGCGCAAACGGCGCAGCCGACGCCACCAGTTCCCCCGGTCTCCCCGCCCGCGGCGCCAGCCGGGCCGGCGCCGCGAATGGCGAGCATGTCCCCGGAGCCCACGACGTCCGCCGAGGAGTCGGCACGTCAGAGACAACGCGGGGCTCGTGCCGAGCCCCACGTGGCGGGCGCGGCCATACCACCATCCACGCCGGCCGCGAACCAGCAGCCATTACCCGCTCACCGGGGCCAGCTCAAGATCGACATGCTCGTCTGGGCCGTCGAGCCCCGGCAGCGCATGGTCTACGTGAACGGCCAGAAGTACATCGAGGGTGAGAAGCTGGCGAACGGCGCTATCCTGCAGCAGATCGAGCCAAATGGGATCATCCTGCTTCAGGAAGGCCAGCGCCTGCGGCTCCGGTCCGAAAGCCGATAGGCGATCTCGATCAGTTTTCTTCCGGAAGATCGAGCAGTTACGACACGTCGTTCAAACTTTTCCTGCCTTGACCGCCTCTGAGGGCAATAGAATAATTGTGTCATGTCGCGCGAGTCGGGCGATATCGCGTCCGCGGGGCGGCTACTGAAGCGTAAAGTCCTGCTGGCGCTCACTCTTTCTTCTCTGATTCCGCTTCTGGTGCTGGCCTACGTGGTCTATCGCTACGTGCGGCCGGAGCTGCATCCGGCGGACATCGCGAGGTTCTACGGCCTCCACGCGCTGCTCCTGTCCACCGTTCTCGCGATGGTCGGGGGCGCCTACATCATCTGGGACCTCGGCCGAGCCTTCGCGAAGATCGCCGAGCTCCTCGCGCGCGAGCCCAAGCTCGCCGAGCTCGCCGGCCGCAGCGACGAGGTCGGTACCCTGATGCGGTCGTTCTCGAACATGCTCGGCACCGTCGAGCAGCAGGCCATCGACATCAACACGTTCGCCATGCGGCTCGACGCCGCGTATCGCGAGCTGGAAGCCACCAACGCCAAGCTCAAGGAAACCTCGTTCAAGGACGAAGTGACCGGACTCTACAATCGACGCTTCTTCTCGCTCCGCCTCGAGGAGGAGATCTCACGCTTCAGGCGGTTCAATCACCCGGTCTCCGTCGTGGTGCTGGACCTGGACGGCTTCAAGAGCGTCAACGACGAATTCGGCCATGCGGTCGGCGACGAGACGCTGCGCGACGTGGGGCAAATCCTCATGAAGCACTCGCGCGGCATCAACGTCGTCTCGCGGTACGGCGGCGACGAGTTCGCCGTCCTCCTGGTCGAGACGTCCAAGAGCGGCGCTCGGCTCTACGCGGACCGGATACGGCAGGTCGTCGCGACCTTCCCTTACTCGCACGGCAAGCGTGTCACCGCGAGCTTCGGCGTCGCCAGTCTCCCGGACGACGAGGCCTCGACGTCGGAGGAGCTGTTCCGCGCCGCCGACGGCGCGCTCTACGCGGCGAAACGGGCCGGCAAGAACCAGGTCGTGGCGGCAGGTCCGGGTCAGAAGGTAGACTGACATGGGGCAGCGAGAAGTCCTCATCGTCGACGACGATCGTCAGGTGCGCGAGGTGCTGCACCAGATCTTCCTCGGCGCCGGCTATAAATGCTTGCTCGCCAACGACGGACAGGAAGGCGTCGAAGTCTTCCGCGCCTCGCTCCGCGACTCCCGCTCACCGCTGACCGTCACCGATTTGAAGATGCCGGTGATGGGCGGGATCGATCTGCTCCAGCAGGTACGCCAGGCCGATCCGGACGCGGCCGTCATCGTCCTGACCGGGGCCGCCGACGTGAAGACCGCGATCGCCAGCCTCAAGCTCGGCGCCTACGACTTCATCATGAAGCCGGTCAACGTGGACGAGCTGCTCATCGCCGCCGATCGCGCGCTGGAGCGGCGCCAGCTCTTGATCGAGCACCGTCACTACCAGGAGCTCCTCGAGCGGCGGGTGGAAGAGGCCACGCGTGGACTGGCGCAGCTCAACCGCGAGCTGCAGGACGCATATCGCACGACCCTGGAAGCGCTGGGCTCGGCGCTCGACACGCGCGACGTCGGCACCGAATCGCACTCGCGCCGCGTGCACGGCTACGCGATGGCCACCGCGCGCGTGTACGGCGTGCCGGAGGCCGACCTGCCGGCGCTGGCCCACGGCGTGCTCCTGCATGACATCGGCAAGATCGGCATCCCCGACGGCATATTGCTGAAGCCCGGCCCGCTCACCGAGGAAGAGTGGAAGATCATGCGCCGCCATCCCGAGATCGGCCGGCAGCTGATCGAGAAGATCCCGTTCCTGCAGGGCGCGGTGCCGATCGTCTACTGCCACCACGAGAAATGGGACGGCAGCGGCTATCCGCAGGGCCTCAAGGGCGAGGAGATCCCGCTGGGAGCCCGGATCTTCATGGTGGTCGACGCGTTCGACGCGATGACATTCGACCGGCCGTACTCGAAGGCACAGCCCTTCGACGTGGCCAAGGCCGAGATCCAGCGGTGCTCCGGCCGGCACTTCGATCCGACCGTCGTCACCGCGTTCTTCAACGTCCCCGAAACCCTGCTCGAGGAAATCCGCAGGAAGAGCGTCGAGCCCTGATCGGGCTCAGGCGCGCGCGTCCATCCCGAGCTCTTCGCACAGGCGGCGCACTCGCGCGAGCGCGGCCGCCAGCTCGTCCTCGCTGAGCCCCATCTCGACCCCGCGCTTCAGGAGGCCCTGCAGCTCCCCCGCGGCGACGATGGCTTCGTCACGGCTACCGGCTTCGGCGAGCCGCCGGATCGACAGCGCGCGCAGCGCCGCGATCCCTTCGAGCGCGCGCACGACCGCCGCGCGCGTCTCGCCCTGACGCTCGGCGCCGATCGACGTGAAGCGGAGCGCATGCACCAGGGGATCGAGTGCGTCCTCGTAGTCGCCGGCGTCGAGCCGGCGGCTTCCGAGCTCGGCGTAGCCCCACCAGAGGCGCTGGTCGACCTCGTCCCGGCGCGTCGGCGGCAGCGAGTCGGCGGGAATCGTCTCGAGCAGTGCCTCGGCGCGCTGGAGCGCGCCGAGCGCCTCGGATTCGCGTCCGTCCTGCATGCTGAGGATCGCCTGCGCCGTCAGCTGGCCGATCTCGCCGCCGAACGTGCCCGACAGGAGCCCGCGGAAGCTCGCCGCCCGCGCCGCGGGAATCCTGGGGTCGTCGAGCGCGTCGCGCAGGATCTGTCGGGCTCGCGGATATTCCTGGCGCTGCAGGAGGGCCGTCGCCGCCTGCTCGTATGCCTGCCAGAGCGCGTCGTGGGCGGTTTCACGCATGTCGGTGAGCGCGGTATCCGAGACCACCGCCGCGAGCCCGCGCTCGGTCCACGCGATCGCCGCGCGGATCATGCTCATCCGGTCGTCGATGTCGTGTCCGCGTGCCTGCGCCAGTCGCGACTGGGCGGCATCGAGCGCGAGTGAGGCCAGATGGCGCCGGTACGTCGCCCGCTCGGTCTCGGGCGCGGCATCGATCGACGACTCGAACGCCGCATGCGCACCGTCGTCGTCGCCGAGCGCCTGCTTCGCGAGCCCGACCACCGACCAGAGCGCCGCGGTCTCGCGCGTCGGGGTCGCGCGAGCCTCACTTCCCAGCCGCCCCAGCGCTTGCTCGCCGACGGCGAGGGCTTCACCGAACCGCTTGTCTTGATAAAGGGCGAAGCAGCGCTCGACGAGCGGCGAATCTCGCTCGAGCGTCGTGTCGCGCTTCGCGGAGCCGGTCGGCAGCGATGGCCTGCCCCATGGCTCGGCACTAGCCGAGGACGCCCAGCTTGTCGCCGCTTGCGGGGTTTCGGGCGGCTGCGGTGTGCCAGGCGGCGGGGGCGCCGGGCGCAAGACTCGGTGCGGGCGAGCGTGCGGAGATATTTTGCTGCGCCGTCGAGGCGGCGGGGGCAGAGGCTCCATCGGTTGCGAGGGGTCGATCTCCTCTGGCGACGGCGCGGTAGGCTCGAACGCCGTCGGCACTCGCTCGAACGGGTGGGGCTCGGGTTCGACCGGCTGCGCGCCGGACGTGACGGGCGATGCGGGCGGCTCCCACGCAGGCGGCTCCCAGGCGGGCCGCGCCCACGCCTGCCGCTCCGGAGCCGGCGGCTCCCGCGGAGTCGACGTCGGCGCCTCGGGCTCGGCGAGCGGCGGTGAGACTTCGGCCGGCGGCGGCTCGGGTAGCGCGACCGGCGACCTGGGCTCCGGGGGCTCCACGAGCAGCGGCTGGGCCACGTCGACCGATAGCACGGGCTCGTCGCGCGAGGGCGTGGGCTCGGTGACCGGCAACGCGGGCTCATCGAGCAACGGGGAGACCTCGACGAGCTCGGCAATCAGGGGCTTGCTTGCCGGGGGAGGCTCGGGCTCGACGGGCTGTCGCTCGGGCTGGACGGGTCGAAACTCGAACGCAGCGATTTCGGCCTCGAGCGACTTGCTCTCGGCCTCGACACGCTCCGGCTTGGACTCTGGCTCGGTCGAATGCCTCAGCTCGACTCCAGGCTCCGCCTCGCGCTGCTCCTCGGCGATCGGCGTCTCGTCGATCAGCGGGGGGATGTAGTGCGGCTCTGGCGGCGCTTCGGGCTCTGCCACCGGAATCAAGAACGAGGGAACTTCGAGCTGCGCGGGAGCCGGCTCGGGTACCTGAGGGCCGACGGGCTCCGGGGGCGAGGGCTCGGTCGGCCGCTCGAGCGGGCGAATTGGCTTGACCTCGCCCCGCGGCAGCGGGGGCGGGACATAGTCGGCCGGCGGCGGAAACACGAATCCGCCGGTGGGGCGATTCGCCGACGGCGAGTCGATAAGCCTCCTGGGCAAGATGCTCTGCGCCGGACGTATTGGCGCAGGGGCGGGGATCGGGCGAGGCTGAGCGGGCTCGGGGCGCGCGCGGCGACGACGCCGGCGCCGCGTCGGCCATATCAGCTCCAGCACGCCGAGCACCAGCAGCACGCAGGCGCCCCCGACGGCGGCGAGGATGAGCGCTTCTTCACTCAACACGCGAAGTTGACCCGCCTCAGCACCGAAGACCATTGAACCCGTGAACGTCAGTCAGACCAAGAAGAATTGGTCAGGCCCGCTACCTGGTGACAAGCGCGCGGCCGACCGCCCAGGGCGGCGACCCTTACAAATTTAATGCTAGCATGCGATCTGGGAGGACTTTCATGCGCCGCGTCGCCGTGATCGGGGTTGGAGTGACGAAATTCGGGCTACATGACCGCACCTCGGCCGAGCTCTTCGCCGAGGCAGCCCGGGAGGCGCTGGCGGATGGCGACGTGCCGGCGAGCGCCGTGCAGGCGCTCTACTACGGCAACGTCGTGGGCGGTGAGACCGAGCATCAGCTCCACACCGGGCCGCAGGCCGCGTCGGTGCTGGGTATCCCCTCGGTGCCCACCACCCGCTTCGAGACCGCGTGCGCCAGCTCGCACGCCGCGTTCCGCCACGGCGTGATGGAGATCGCGGCGGGCGTCTCCGACATCGTCCTGGTGGGCGGCGCCGAACGGGTGCTGAACGTGTCCACCGCGGAGTCGACCGAGTATTTCGCCTACGCCTCCGACGCCGTGTGGGAGCAGCCCCTGGGGCTCACCTTCCCCGGCGTGTTCGCCCTGATCGCGCGGGCTCACATGCAAAAGTACGGGACGACCGAGGCCCAGATGGCCGCGGTGGCCGTGAAGAACCATCGGCACGGCGCGCTGAACCCCAAGGCGCAGTTCCAGAAGCAGATCACGATGGAGCAGGTGCTGAAGTCGGCGTACGTCGCCGACCCGCTCAAGCTCTTCGACTGCTGCCCGTTCTCGGACGGCGGCGCCGCGGTCGTGCTGGCGTCCGAGGACGTCGCGCGCAAGCATCGCAAGCCGATCTGGGTCTTGGGCTCTGCCGCGGCGTCCGACTGGATGCTGCTCGGCGACAAGCGCGATCTTTCCCGGGTGCCCGCCACCGAGCGCGCAGCGGCCGCCGCCTACCGTCAGGCCGGGATCGGACCTTCCGATGTCGACGTGGTCGAGCTGCACGACTGCTTCACCATCGCCGAGATCGTGGCCACCGAAGGGCTCGGCCTCTTCGAGCCCGGCGCCGGAGGCCGCGCCGCGGAGAACGGGCTGACCGCGCTCGGCGGCGAGATCCCCGTGAATCCGTCGGGCGGCCTGAAGGCCAAGGGCCACCCGATCGGGGCGACGGGCGCCGCGCAGGTCGCCGAAATCGTCACGCAGCTCCGCGGCGAGGCCGGCCCGCGCCAGGTCGAGGGAGCCAGCAAGGGCCTCACGCACACGCTCGGCGGCAACACCGCGACCGTCCTGGTTAGCCTCTTCGGTCGTGACTGAGCCCGCGCTCACCGCCCGCGCCTTCTTCGAGAAGGCGCGCGGGGGCCAGCTCACCGCCATCCGCTGCGGCTCGTGCGGCGAGCTGTCGATGCCGCCGAAGGAGCTCTGTCCCAACTGCCACGCGCACTCCTGGCAGCCCGTGGCGCTGGCAGGCGATGGCACGGTCGCGAGCTTCACGGTGATCCGCGTCGCGCCGCGGGCTCACGCCGGCGAGGTGCCCTACGCGATCGCGGTCGTCAGGCTCAAGGAAGGCGTCTCGATCCTCGGCCGCATCGTCGACATCCCGCTCGAGAAGCTCGCCGTCGGCCTCTCCGTTCGGTTTCGTCCGCTGATCGCGAAAGACATGACGACGTCCGTCGGCTTCGGGCCGGCGTAGTCGCCGCGGAGCGAGGCCGGGCGGGCCGGTTCAGCGGGGCTTCGACGACAGGCGCGCGGGAAAGTCGGGCCAGAAGGTCCTGACGAAGCGCTCGGCGGTGCCGCCGACCAATCGCTCGCGCACGGTCTCCGAGAGTCCAACCTGGTCCATCGTGCGGTAGATCTCTTCGAGCGTGCCCGAGCCGGCGGGGTGGTCGGTGCCGAACATGATCCGCTCGCTGTGCGGCGCGATGCCTTCGAGCAGCAGGCGCTTCTCGGTGTCGTACTCCTTGAGGACGTAGCGCCGGTCCCAGAAGCTCGAAAAGACGTTGGTCATCTCGAGCCAGACGTTGTCGTGGCGCTCGACGATCCGCCAGGCGTCGTCGAAGCGCGGAAACAGCGAGTGCGCGAAAACGACCGGCAAGGCCGGGAACAGCCGCGCGATCTCCTCCATCGTCTGGGGCGGCAGGCTCAGGCCGTAGAACTCCTCGTAGCCGGTGTGAAAGACGACTGGGCGGCGCCACGCGGCCAGCCGCTCGTAGGCCGGCATCATGCGCGGATCCAGCGGGTCGAAGGCCTGGATGAACGGGTGGAACTTGAAGCCGAGAAACTGGTACTCGCTTAGACAGCGATCGACGATCGCGCCCTTGTCGAGGTCGGCGGGGTGGAGACCGCCGAACGGAATGATCCACGGATGGCGCTGGTGGAGCTCGAAGTTGAAGCGATTCACCGCCTCGGTCTCGTCGGCGCGGATCGGGTAGACCAGGTTGAAGATGTAGTCCACCGGAATCGTGTCGTAGTAGGCGATGCACTGCTCCAACGTGACAGTGCGCGGGATCGGATGCTCGGGATAGAAGCCGTGCATCCACTTCATCAGCCCCGCCAGCCGCCGGCGCGGCAACAGATGCACGTGACAGTCGATGAACACGTCTCGCGAGCTTCAGACCGTCGAGTAGCCGCCGCTGACGCTGATCGTCTGGCCGGTGACCCAGCCGGCGAGGTCCGAGGCGAGAAACGCAACCAGCGGCGCCACGTCTTCAGGCTTGCCGAGCCGCCGGATCGGGTAGAACGAAAGGATCCGCTCGCGGTTCTTGGCAATGAATTCCTTGTCACTGTGCGAGGTCTCGATCCAGCCGAGGGCGAGCGAGTTCACGGTGATGTTCATTCGCCCGAGCTCCTTGGCGAGCGTGCGCGTCAGCGACAAGACCGCGCCCCGCGCGCCGGCCGAGACGCCGAGGCGCTGCTGGCCCACGCGCGCCGAGTCGCCCACGATGCTGATGATGCGGCCGCTCCCCTGCGTCGCGAGCTTCGGCGCCGCCGCGTGGCAGGTGTTGAAAACGCCGTAGAGGTCGACGTCGACCTGGCGGCGCCACTCGTCGGGCGTGGTATCGAGGAACAGCTTCGACTCGACGTAGCCCGCGTTGTTGACGACGACGTCCAGTCGGCCGAGCTCCGCGACGATCTTGTCGATCATCGCGCTCACGGCGGTGTAGTTGGCGACGTCGGCCTGGTAGGCCGCCGCGCGGCCGCCGAGGCGCGCAATCTCGGCCACGACCGCGTCGGCCTCGGCCTTCGAGTGCAGATAGTTGACGGCGACGGCCGCGCCTTCGCGAGCCAGGGTCAAGGAGATCTCGCGTCCGACGTCGCGCGCTCCGCCGGTGACCAGCGCGACTCTTCCGGCGAGGCCGAGGTTCATCGCAGTGCGAGCCGCAGCACGTCGAGGGGCTGGGGCCCCACCGTGCGAGGCGAGCCTATCATCCTAGTCCTCCGGCGCGAGCGATCATGTGAAAGAGGCGGTCCGGGCTCACCGGTAGCTCGGAGACCTCGATACCCAGTGGCGTGAGCGCGTCAGCGACCGCGTTGGCGATGGCCGCCGGCGCGCCGATCGTGCCCCCCTCGCCCATGCCGCGAAAACCGCCGAGCGTCACCGGCGAGGGCGTCTCCAGGTGATGCACTTCCATCGTCGGCACCTCGCACGCGGACGGGACGACGTAGTCCATCAAGGTGCCGCTCAGGAGCTGGCCGTGCTCGTCGTACACGATCTCCTCGAGGAGCGCCGCGCCGATCCCCTGCGCGACGCCGCCGTGCACCTGGCCGTCGACGATCAGCGGATTCACCATGCGCCCGCAGTCCTCGACCACGACGTAGCGCAGCGTCTTCACCTCGCAGGTGGCGCGGTCCACCTCGACGAGCGCCAGGTGCGTCGCGTTCGACGCCGTGCCGTAGTAGGGATCGTAGAACTTCGTGGCCTCGAGCCCGGGCTCGAGCCCTTTCGGGAGCTGTCGTGCGCCGGAGTACGCCGCACGGGCGACCTGCCGGACCAGCACGTTCCGGTCCGGCATTCCACGCACCGCGAAGCGGCCGTCGGTCAGGGTGATGTCGGCTGGATCGGCCTCGAGCAGATGGCCGGCGATCAGCAGCATCTTCTCGCGGATCGCCCGGCCGGCGAGAATGGCGGCGCCGCCGGCGAGCACGAGGCTCCGGCTCGCGTAGGTCCCGGTGCCGTACGGCGAGACTTCCGTGTCGCCGTGGAGCACGCGCACGTCCTCGATCGGCACGCCGACCTCGTCGGCCACGATCTGGGCCAGGGTGGTCTCGAGTCCCTGCCCGTGGGACGCGACGCCGAACACCGCGGTCACCTTGCCGGCCGGATCGAAGCGGATCGTCGCGGCCTCGGTGCCCGTCGAGACCGGCATGCCCGGCGAGACCGGAATCGCCGAACCAATCCCGGTGAGCTCGACGTACGACGCGACGCCGATGCCGAGCCAGCGCCCCTCGGCACGCGCGCGCCTTTGCTCGTCGCGCGCGGCCTGGTAGTCGAGCGCCTCGCGCGCCTTCACGAGCGAGCCCGTGAAGCTCGAGCGGTCCCACACGATCCCGGACGGCGACTTGTAGGGAAAGTCCTCGTCGCGGATGAAATTGCGCAACCGGATCTCGGTTGGATCGATCCCGAGCTGACGCGCCGCGCGGTCCATCAGGCCCTCGATCACGAACACCGCGGGCGGGCGTCCCACACCGCGATATGGCCCGAGCGGCGCCTTGTTCGTCGCGACGCCGCGCGTGCGGCCGCGATAGGTAGCCATGCGGTACGGGCCCGGCAGGAAGCTGATCGTCTGCACGGGCTCGATCGCGGCGGTCCACGGATAGATCGAGTAGGCGCCGATGTCGACGGTGACCTGGGCGCGCAGCCCGAGGATCGTGCCGTCCGCGTTCAGCCCGAGCTCGGCGTCGACGATCTCGTCCCAGGCGTGCGTGGTCGAGAGCAGATCCTCACGCCGGTCACCGATCCACTTCACCGGGCGCCCGAGCCGGCACGCCATCACGCACGTGGCGATCTCCTCCGGATAGAGCGATGCCTTGGCGCCGAATCCACCACCCACGTCATTGGCGACCACGCGGATCAGGTGCTCGGGCATGCCGAGCAGATCGGTCAGGACGTCGCGTATGAGGCCCGGGCACTGCGCGGACGAGCGCAAGGTGAGCGTCCCGGTGCCCGTGGCGTAGTCGGCGAGGCAGCCCCGGTTTTCCATGCAGACCGGGGTGTGGCGGTGGAAGCGAAACCGCTCCTTCACGACGAACGCCGCGCCCGCGAGCGCGGCGTCCACGTCGCCACGCGCGAACTCGCGGCTGACCAGCGTGTTGGTCCCCGCGTCTTCGTGCAGGATCGGGCTCGAGGGCGCCAAGGCTTCGTCCGTGCTCCTCAAGATCGGCAGCGGCTCGTACTCGACCACGAGGTGCTCGGCGGCGTCCTCGGCCAGGTAGCGGCTCTCGGCCGCGACCATCGCGACCGCCTCGCCGACGTGACGCACCTTGCCCAGCGCGAGCGGCGGGAAGCTCGTGGTCTTCACGCTGGGGGTCTTGGATTCGGCGCGCACCGGCTTGGCCGCGCGCGCGATGTCCTCGCCAGTGAGCACCGCGACGACACCGGGCAGCGCGAGCGCGTTCGCGATATCGATGCGAGTAATCCGCGCGTGCGCGTGGGGCGAGCGCAGAAAGGCCGCGTAGAGCATCCGGGCGGGCCGATGGTCGTCGACGTAGCTGCCCTGCCCGGTCAAGAGGCGCGGATCTTCGCGGCGCGCCACGCGGGCGCCGACCAGCCGTGGTAGGTTGACTCCCAAGAGCTCTCCGGACCTAACGCTTGGAGGCGAGGACCGGCGCGGCGGCGCGCACGGCGTTGACGATCCCCTGGTAGCCGGTGCAGCGACACAGCACGGCCGAGATGCCCTCGCGGATCTCCCGCTCGGTGGGCGACGGGTTCGTGCGCAAGAGGTCGAGCGCCGTCATCAGCATGCCCGGCGTGCAGAAGCCGCACTGCAGGCCGTGATGCTCGCGAAACGCCTCCTGCAGCGGATGGAGCTTGCCGTCCTGCATCAGGCCCTCGACGGTCGCCAGCTCGGCACCGTCGGCCTGAACGGCCAGCATGATGCACGAGCGCGCCGCTTCGCCGTTGAACATGATCGTGCACGCGCCGCAGATGCCGTGCTCGCATCCGATGTGCGTGCCGGTGAGCCCGAGGTCTTCGCGGATGAAGTCGACGAGCAGCTTGCGCGGCTCGCATCGCCCCTCGTGGGCGACGCCGTTCACTTTCAGGCGGACCGTCACCATGTCAGCCACGCGCGACTCCGATCGCCCTGATGAGGGCGCGCTTGGTGAGCACTCCAGTGAGGTGGCGCCGATAGTCGGCCGAGGCGTGGATGTCGGCGTCGGGGCTCACGAGCTCGGTCGCTTTCCGCGCCGCCGCCTCGATCGCCGCCTCACCGAGCCCGTCGCGCTCGAGAATCTCCTCGGCGGCGCGCAGCCTGACCGGCACCGGCCCTGCGCCCGCGGTGGCCAGGCGCGCCGTCTTGCAGCGCTGGCCCTCGCGCACGACCACCGCGGCGATCCCGATGATCGCGAAATCGCCGTGACGGCGCGCGAACTCTTCGAGCGCGTAGCCGGCGCCGGCCGGCATCGCGGGCAGCCGGACCTCGGTAAGGATCTCGTCGGCCGCCAGGTTCGTCGTGAGATACGTCTGGAAGAGATCGGCGGCGCGGATCACGCGCTCGCCCTTGGCGCCCCGCGCGACCACCTCGCCCTCGAGCGCCGCGAGCACGGCCGGATATTCGGCCGACGGGTCGGCATGGGCGATCGAGCCCCCGATGGTGCCGCGCGTGCGGATCGGCAGGTGCCCGACCCAGCGCGTGGCCTCTTTCAGCAGCGGCAGCCGCTGCGCCACGACCGGCGAGAACTCGATCGTGCGCTGGCGCGTCATCGCGCCCAGACGAACCTGGCCGTTCTGCTCGCGGATGTACGCGAGCGACGCGATCCGGTTCAGATCGACCAGCGCTGCGGGTCGAGCGAGGCGGAAATTCAGCAGCGGCATCAGGCTCTGGCCCCCGGCCAGGACCTTGGCGTCGCCGCCGTAGCGGCCAAGCGCCGCGAGCGCCTCGTCGAGGCTCGTCGGCGCGTGGTACTCGAACTTGGGCGGTTTCATTGTAACGGGGTCCTCGAGGCCGGCTTGGACCGAAGGTGGCCTGACATAGATGCTCGTGGCTCCGACACGCCCGTTCTCACCGTTGGGGTTCCGATTTCCGGCTCCGACACGCCCGATCAATCGCTGTCCATAGCTTAGATGGGGTCATGGGCAGCTCGTTGATCCTGATCCCGAGCGGCGCCAGCGCGTCGCTCACGGCGTTGGCTATCACCGCCGGCACCGTCATCGACGAGGACTCGCCCAAGCCCTTCGAGCCGAGCGGCGTCAGCGGCGACGGCGACACGATGTGGGCGATGTCGATCTCCGGCGCCTCGCTCGCCGTGGGCACCAGGTAGTCCATGAAGGTTCCGGTGAGGAACTGGCCGTGCTCGTCGTACGCCAGCTCTTCGAACAGCGCGCCGCCGAGCCCGTGGAGCGCGCCGCCGTAGATCTGGCCTTCGGCGATCATCGGATTGATGATCGTGCCCGCGTCGTGCACGGTCACGTACTTCAAGATCTTGATCGCCGCGGTCTCCGGGTCGATCTCGACCGCCATCACCTCGGCGATGAAGCCGTACGTGTTCGACGAGTTCACACGATCCTCGGCGTCGACGGCTTTCGCGACCGTGAAGCCGAACACCGCGGTCGCCTGGAGCGCGGGCTCCATCCCCTCGGGCAAGGACTCGGTGTTCCAGTGGGCGCGCCCGGCCAGGTCCTTGATCGAGTACGACGGGCCCTTGCCGGCTCGCGGCCGCACGGCGCCGTCGCGAAACTCGAGCGAGGCCGCCGGCAGGTCCATCAGGTGCGCCGCGTAGTCCACCAGCTTGGCCTTCAGCTTTCGCGCGGCCAGCGCCACAGCGCTCGTCCCGACCGATCCGAAACGGCTCGAGTACGTGCCCGATGAGATCGACCACACGCGGGTGAACGTGTCCATCTCGTCGACGACCATGATGTCCGGGGGCGCCAGGCCGAGCTCGTCGGCGACGATCTGCGAGACGACGGTCTGGTGGCCCTGCCCCTGCGGCGTCGTGCCGAGGATCGCGATGACCCGGCCGAGCGGGTCGATCTTGATCGTCGCCGCGTCGACGGCGCCGGACTTCGGCAGGTACTCGGGCTTGGCGCGGAACTGCGGATCGAGCGCGGTGGCGACGTAGCCCATGTTCGACACCGATGGGTCGACGGCCAGCGCGAGTCCGATCCCGACGTAGCGACCGGCCACGCGCGCTTTCGTCTGCTCGCGCCGCAGCTCCTCGTAGCCGGCCATCTCGAGTGCGCGCTCGAAGGTCGCGGGATAATCGCCGCTGTCGTAGAGTCCGCCCGTCGGCGTGCGATA
>Ga0075424_100000323_pt1 | contig 35663 bp, 33 predicted proteins | sample SoiMethybrSBSTD3_FD_75301 | JGI IMG/M metagenome (GOLD analysis project Ga0075424, IMG submission 75301) | Bulk soil microbial communities from a Populus tree surrounding site in Tennessee, USA - Soil MetaG P. TD hybrid SBSTD3 | ecosystem: Environmental > Terrestrial > Soil > Tree plantation...
ACATTCATCGATTCTCTGGCCAAGCCCACGACCGAACGACGGGCCTCGCCACTACGCCAGCGCCGAGCGCTCATTGCCGGTGTCGCGGCCGTCCTGCTGCTGGGGATCGCCGTCGTGGTTGCATGGGGGCTACGGTCCCGTCCCACCATCGCCACCCGGCCGGTTGGCATGGTCCTCGTTCCGGCGGGACGGTACCCGGTCGGTGGGGCAGCGGATCGCCCCGCTCGCACCGTGTCACTCGACTCGTTTTACATCGACTCGACTGAAGTCACGGTCGCCGCTTATCGGCAGTTTCTCGATTCCGCTGGGGCTGCCGCCCCGTGGCGCGCCAAGCCACCGATCGACTGGCCTGCGACCGGTATCCTGTGGAGCGAAGCGCAACGCTATTGCGAGTCGAGAGGCGCCAGCCTCCCCAGCGAAGATCAATGGGAGGCCGCCACGCGTGGCCCTCATGGTTACCGCTATCCGTGGGGCGACGTGTGGGACCGTGGCCGCGCCAACGCCGGATCGGTTGCGGATACATTGAAGCCTGTCGGGGGATTCCCTCTCGGACGCTCGTTCGTAGGCGCGGTGGACCTGATCGGCAACGCCTGGGAATGGGTCGCCACCGAGGACACGAGCCATGGGGTAGTTCGACACGTCATCAAAGGAGGGGCGTTCAACACGACGCCCAATCGGGCGACCGCCATCCAACGGTTCGCTTATCCGGACGACCGTCGCTCGCTATGGAACACCGGGTTTCGATGCGCGCGTTGAAGCGACGCCTCGTTCCGCTCGCCCCGCTGCTCGCGGCCGGCCTCGCCGGCTGTCAGTCGCAGGCGCGCCGCCTCCTCCTGCTCGACGAAGCGCTCTCGCCATCGACCGAGCTCGTCGCCACCGCCACCCCATGGCGCCTGGCCGGCTACCACGTCGAATACCGCCGCTACTATCCCCACCTGACTCGCGCCGATCTCGAGCGGTACCGTACCGTGATGGTGCTCGGCGGACCCCGCCCTGAAAACGGATCGGACGCGCTGGATGCCGGCGACCTGGCCCTGCTGACGGAATGGACGTTGCGCGGCGGCGTCGTGGTGCTGGGGTATCCCACCGAAGGCGAGGGCAGCTTCGCGCGATGGGTGATGAATCGCTGGCTTGCCTGGAGCGGAGCCGGAATCACGATCGGAGACTTTGCGTTACGCGACGCCGTCGATCCGACGGCGCGACCACGCGCCAGAGCGGTCCAGAACACGGGCCTGCGCGGCATCGGGTTCAACAGCTTCCCCGCGGGAGTGAACAACCTGCTGCTCGTCGACAACGGGGCGGCGACACTGGCCCGCGCGGGTCCGGATGCGTTCGAGCAGCCCCCCGGTCTGCGGTCGACGGCCCGGAGCGACGCGCCGTTGGTTGCCGCGAGCCGCGTCGCCAGCGGTCTCGTCATCGTCCTTTCGCGATCGGCGCTTGAGGCGACGGGCCAGGAGGATTCCGCCACGGGAACGCGCTCGTTTCTCGTTTCACTGGCCCGGTGGTCGCGTCGTCCCGCGGAGTGGGCGCGAATCCCCTCCGCCGGACCGCGGGCGCGGCTGCAGCTCGAGGGCGGTCAGCTGCCCGTGTTGGCGCGGTCACCGCGCGCCGTGCCGCCGACCGGGGCGACCGTCGAGCGGCTGGAACGACGCGACGCTCCCCCACGGCCTCACCGGGTCGCGGCAGCGCCAACCTGGCTGCAGCGTCAGGGCGTTCGGGCCCTGGTGGGAGACTTCCCGGCCCTCGCAGCCGCGACGCCGCCACTGGCCCGCCTGACGGCGCTCGATTCCCTGATCCGCCTGCTGGACGGCGGCGGCCTCAACCTCCTCGTTACCGACGCCCACGCTGGTCCGATCGCTGACTCCGCTAAGACCTCACGATGGGAGCGCGACGCCCTCCGGGCCGGGTGGCAGCAGGTCGCCGGGCGTCTCCAGGCGACCAGCGTCCGCTGGCTGCCCCTCGTAGGGCCGAGGTCGTTCGCGCCGGACACCGCGGCGGAATCGTGTCCACTCGACCCGCTGCTGTGGACCCGGCTCGCCTCAGGCATCCGGGTTCTGGCGCGGTTCGCGGCGACGCGCACCGATTTGATCCCCGCAGTCGGGATTTCGCTCGATGCGTCTACGGAGAACTGGGGCGCCCCACCATTTTGCGACGCCGCTTGGTTGGCAGGACTGGAGGCGATGTCGCGCGACTCGAGCCGCACGGACGCGCGACTCATTCGCCTCACCCAGGTGCCCCGCCCGGCCCGTTACGACTCGTTGCTCGAAGGTGGACTCCTGGCGGCCTACGATTCCGCCGTCGCGCGCGTCGCCGCCCAACGAGGCGCCTCGCTCCGAGCCGACGTGCGGCGCCAGCGCCGTGGCCTGTTGCTCGCCGTGGTGGTGTATCGCTCTCCGGCCGACTGGTTCACCCGCAGTCTCGTCCAGGGCATGTCGACGCCGGGCACGCCTGCCCTGGTGTTTTCCTCGGATCCCGGGGGACGCGTATTACTCGACAGCGGTGACTCATCGAGTGTCCTGCACGTCGTGCGACTCGAAGCCCCGGTGGTGTTCGCGGGGGACGCCGTCCGACTCAGCCGGACGGTGTTTCGGGCAAACGACGGCTTCTGGCTTGGGCCCAGCGAGGTACTGCTGGCCGGACCGAGTGACAGTCTGGCACGGCTGGTCCGCCGTCTTGGCAAGGATCGTTGAGGCTTCCCCCCACCCCTGGCGACGTCTAGCTTACGCGTGGGGAGAGGTGGGGCACGATGGTCGCGGCGCGTCGCTTCTTAGGACGCGTCGAGGAAAGTCCGAGCTCCGCAGGGCAGACTGCCAGGTAACGCCTGGGCGCCGCAAGGCGACGGACAGGGCCACAGAAAACAAACCGCCCCAGGTAACCGGGGTAAGGGTGAAACGGTGGGGTAAGAGCCCACCGCGCGGCCGGTAACGGACGCGGCACGGCAACCCCCAGTCGGAGCAAGGCCAAATAAGCAGCGAGACCTGGCCCGGGTCGTTCGAGCTGCGGGTAGGCCGCACGAGGTGGCTGGTAACAGCCATCCCAGAGAGATGACCATCTGGCCGCTTCGCGGCCAAACAGAACTCGGCTTATGGCCCCACCTGTCTCCACTCGATGACCGGCAGCAAGCCATACCCGGCGCACTGGGAGCGAGTCGCCGACCTCCGAGTGTTTCGGACCACCATTGAGGAATGGCAGAAGCTCATCGCCTGGCGGACCGACATGGGGAAGCGCGGCTGGCGGTTGCTCCGCGTCACCCATGAAGGAGCCGAGTTGGTGGCGATCTTCGGCCGCACCAAGGCCGACCGTTCCACGTCCTGAGGAGACCCCCGCCACCATGAGCCGACCCCTGCTATGCGCCGCACTCTGTGCCACCGCCGCGTGCGGTGGCCACTATGCGAATCCCGGCACGCCGACTGCGCCGACGCCCGCCGTTTCCGCGCGGCCGGCCGGCCGTAGTCCGCTACTGCAGCTCGCACCCGCCACGATGCGGTACCTCGTCCGGCAGGACGTGCACATCGAGCAGGATTTCGCGGGATTGCCCCCCACCATGCATCTGGGCTACGGCTTGTACCTGACGGCGACGGTCGCCGGACCGGCGGACACGGCTGGTTACCTGGCCAGCTTTACCGTCGATTCCGTGACGGTCGATTCCGGCAGCCAATTGCCACCCCAGATAAACCTGGCCAGCGCCAAAGGGTATCGCGTCACCGGCCGGCTGAGTCCAAACGGAGAGTTCAAGAATCCTATTCCATCGGATACGATGACCGCGGCGAACCTCGGCAACCTGCTGCCCCGGTTCCGGAGCTTCTTCCCCCGGCTCCCCACCGGCGGCGTGCGGCCCGATACCTCCTGGAACGACTCCACGACCACGACCGAGGGCGCCGGAGGCTCGACCATCACGACGCATGTCCAGAGCCACCGGACGGCGACCACGTGGCAGGATCGCGGCGGCATCCGTGCCCTGCGCATCGAGGTCGCCGCGAGCTACACGTTCAGTGGCTCGGGCGAACAGAGCGGCGCTGCGTTCACGATCGACGGGAGCGGGATGGGCAATGGCGTTCAGTACCTCGCCGAGGACGGCCGGTTTCTGGGCGGTGAGGTACACGATTCGACGACCATGACCATCGACCTTCCGCTGCAGGGCGTCACCATCCCGCGACGGCAAAAATCCAATACGATCGTCACGGCCTTGAAGCCGTGACGGCGCGGGGCGGCCGCTCGGCCGCGGTCGCCCTGATGGGCGCCCTGGGGTTTCGCTCGGCCAGCGGCCAGGCGGTGCCGAATCGCGCCACGGCCTACCTGACGGCCACCGAGGTTGTCGACGCGCGGGCGGTTTGGGTGAATCCAGGCGGACTCGGCGCGCGGCACGATGCCTCGGTGCATTTCGATCTCACGGTGCGACAGCCCGGCGCGAAGGGTCAGCTGGGGCAACTCACCGCGGGCTTCAACGCCCGTGGCCTGTCGTTCGGATATCAGCGCGACATTCTGCCGGGTGGCCTCCGCGGTCACACGTATCGCCTCGGGCTTGGAGGCGTCTCCAATCGCCTCGCCCTGGGAACGGCGGTGGCGTTGTACCGCGGCGGCACCGGCGGCGTGGGGTGGGACTTCGGGACCCGGTATGAGATTGGTCCGCGGATGACCATCGGCGGCGTGGTGCGGAACGTGGGACGACCAACGGTGCGGGGCGTTCGGGAGGAGGTCGCCTTCGTTCCCGCGGCTACAGTGCGACCGGGCGACCTGCTGGAAGTTTCGATCCAAGCCAGCCTCGGCTCAGACTCGGTGCGCAGCTACGCGCTCGCGGCGCGGGCCACGCTGCCCGTAAGGCGGGGCGTCGCGCTGTTCGGGCGCATCGACGCCGACGGATCGCTGCGGCGCCGGGCGTTTGCCTTCGGGGTGTCGGTAGGACGAGCCGATCAGGTCGGTCTCGTTGGGACGGCCCCGCGCGATTTTTCGGAGATCGACGCGGCGAGCCTGTTCGGCGTCTCGACTCGCGGGCCCCGTTAGGGCCGGAGTTTGGGAAGCGAATCCGCCGGGAGCAACCCGTCCACCCGGAGCGACAGATTCCACGCCCCGCGAGCCGACATTTCGGGATAGACCGTGTCGCGTCGCGCCCCCGGCAGGATGAGGACGTAGCGGACATCGGGCCCGGCTTTCCAATGCAGTGAAAACGTGTACGCCACACTGTCGCGCGGGTACGTTCGCGCTCCGTGGGGCGTCACGACCGCAACTCGCCTGGCGGAGACGACGAACACCGTCGTATCGCCACGGTCGCCCGGCTGAAACGCCAGTTGTACCGTGTCCCCCGGCGCCAGGACTCGCTGTGCCACGAGCGCCTGGACCAGGCTGTCCGGCGCGACGGCTCCCCGGAAGGCGAGGCGCGGCGGCCGGCTCAACACGAACCAGAACACCACTGCTGCTCCCGCCAAGAAGGCGACTGTCGTGAGGCAACCCGCCGCGCTCAGGCCCATGAGCGATTTCAACGCGATCGACGGCAGACGCTCCCGCAGGGGCCGCACCCGGTCCCGTGCCGCGGTCGGCAGGGCGTCGACCACGGCTCGACTGGCTTCGGACGCCGTTTGATAGCGGCTGGCCGGATCCTTGGCCAGCATCCGGGCTAACACGGCCGCGAGCTGAGGGCTGATGTCACCGCGTATGCGACGGACATCGGGAGGCTCGGCGGAGATCTGCAGGGCGATGATCTTGGCCGAGGAATCCCCATCGAACGGGGGACCGCCAGTCAACATCTGATACAGCACGATCCCGAGGGAGTAGATGTCGGATCGTCCATCCACGGGATCCCCGGTCGCCTGTTCCGGACTCATGTATTGCGGGGTACCGAGGATCATGCCTTCGGTGGTGAGCTGGGCAGCGGTGGCTGCCTGGGCGGCCTTGGCGATCCCGAAGTCGGTGACCATCACATGCCCGCGCTTGTCGAGCAGGATGTTGTCGGGCTTCACGTCGCGGTGTACGACTCCCTCGGCATGGGCATAGGCGAGCGCGTCGGCCACCTGGCGGGCGACCCGGGCGGCATCCCGCACGCTAAGCCTGTGATTGGGGCTGGAGCCGAGCAGCTGCCGCAAGCTGGGCCCGTCGACGCACCGCATCATGATGTAGAGCAGATCCGCGGTCTGGCCCACCTCGTAAATGGGGACGATGTGCGGATGCTCGAGGCGCGCAATCGTCTGGGCTTCGCGCACGAACCGGTCGGCGAGCATCGGGGACGGGGCGCCGGCCGTATCCATCACCTTGACCGCCACGTCCCGGTTCAGGGTGTGGTCCCGGGCGCGAAACACGACCGCGAACCCGCCCTGGCCGAGCAGCGGACCGACGGTGAACTGTTTCCCCAGGGCCGCCTGGAGGCGCTGCTGTAGGCCCGCGATGTCCATCAGATGCCGGGAGGAAGGGGCGCGCCGGCCCCCTGGCCAAGCGCGGCGACAGCCGTGAGCTTTTCAGGAATGCCCATCGGCGAAAAACGTAAAACGGTCCGACGTGTCGCGTTAGGCCTCGTCGCCGCCGCGCTGATCTGGCTGTTTGGCGTGTGGCCCCCGCCGGTGTGGTGGCGCTCGCATTGGCCGGAGCGCACCGCGATGATGCGGCTGCGCGGTGACACGGCGGGATATCAGCCCACCGGCCTCGACGCCATGTCGCCGATCCTCCAGCGCATGGTGATCATCGGCGAAGATTCCCGATTCCACACGCATCACGGGCTCGATTTCGAGGAGATCCGGGATGCGCTCGGCCTGCAACCGGGAGCCTCCGTTGGCGGAACGCTGCGCGCTCTCTGGGCTCGTCGTGACCGGCTGCGCGGAGCCAGCACCATCACGCAACAGCTCGCCAAGAATCTCTATTTGTCCCCGACACGCAATCCGTTCCGGAAGCTGAAGGAAGCGGTGACGGCGCTGCGGCTCGAGCTGACGCTGCCGAAGGATCGCATCATGGAGCTGTACTTGAACATCGTGGAGCTGGGGCCCGGCGTGTGGGGGATGCCGCAGGCGAGCGTCAAGTACTTCGGATCCCGACCCGGTGGCCTTTCGGAAGATGAAGCGGCGGCGCTCGCCGCGACGTTACCGTTTCCGCTCTCCTCCAATCCCGCGTATCGCTCCGGACGCATGCTGCACCGGCGCGACCTGATCCTCGCGCGCTATCACGGGGTGCCGGTGTTCATTCCACCGGATGAGGAGCTGCTCGATTCGCTTCCGGTGCCGGCGCTCGTCCCGCCCATGGTCACGCCGGTGATCGACTCCCTCATGGACAGCGTCCTGGTGACGCCGCCGGAATCGATCTCCGATACGGCGAGCGACAGCGTGAAGGACACCGTGCAGGACAGCGTGCCCGACTAGTCGACGAGACGGAGCGGCATCACCAGCGCGAGATAGCTGGCCGGATCGTTCCAGCCCACCGGCTCGATCGTCGCCGCGCGCTCCGGTGCCTTGAAGGTCAGCTGCACTTCGTCCGTGGGCATGTACTTCAGGATCTCGAGCAGATACGTCGCGTTGAAGCCGATCTCGAGCGGCTCTCCGTCGTAGGTCACCGCCAGCTCATCCTGCGCCTCGCCCAGATCCGGGGTCTGCACGGAGAACTTCACGAGGCCGCCCGAGAAGGCCAGGCGGATGCGGTGCGTCTGGTCGCTCGCCACCACGCTGGTGCGGCGCAGCGCCGCGCTCATGGCCGCTTTGTCGACCGTGGCCGTCTTGTCGTTTTCGCGCGGAATGACCTGCTCGTAGTTGGGGTACGGCCCTTCGATCAGCCGTGAGTAGACGAGCTTGCTGCCCGCGCGGAAGCCGATGTGGTTGTCGCTCTTGGCGACTTCGAGAGCGTCCTCCGGTCCGAACAGGCGCCGGATCTGCTCCAGTGCCTTGGGCGGCACGATCAGATCGGCCGTGGAGCCACCGCTCGCCGGGACGTCCATCTTGGCCAGACGGTGCCCGTTGGTGGCTACCATGCGCATCCGATCCGGGCGCAGCTCCCACAGCACGCCATTGAGAATCGGCCGGCTTTCTTCGGTGGAAGCGGCGAATGCCACGTGGGCCACGAGCTTGTGCACCACGCCCGCGCTTGCCTGCCAGGCCTTGTCGAACTTGACGGCGGGGAAGGACGGAAACTCCTCGCGCGGCAGCCCGAGCAGCTTGAAGCGCGACCGCCCGCATTCGATCCCTACGCGCTGCTCGCCGGCGCCCGTAAACCGGATCGCCGCGGACGGGAGCTCCCGCACGATGTCACTCAGCTTCTTGGCGGGAATTGTGACCGCGCCTTCGGTATCGACGTCAGCAGCTACCGTCGTGCTGACCGCGATGTCCAGGTCGGTTCCAGAAAGCCGCAGGCCCTGCTTCGTGGCCTCCATCAAGACGTTGGAGAGCACCGGCAGCGTGGTCTTCGCCGGGATGGCTGCCGCCACCGCCGTCAGGCCCTCTTGGAGCTGTTCCCGCGTGATCGTGAACTTCATGCCTCGGGTTCCTGAGCACTCCACATGGAGAAGTTGTTACTACGTCTCTGTTAATAGAAAACTAGTAGTAGTAGTAGGGATCGGGGAAATGTGGGCCGATCTCCAAACCACCAGCCACGGTATGCTTTGGGTGGCTTTTCTCATGTGGGCCACCTGTGGGCTCCCTGATCCTTTCCACATATTCTGGGCCTTCCCGCGACTTCTCCCGTCCGCCCACATCGGCGGGTGTGGCAATGTTGGCTACAGTGCGGACAACTCCTGCCGCGCCATCTCGATCCGTTCCTTGAAGGTGCGGTCCCGCATCATCTGCCGCTCGACCTTGTCCACGCTGTGGATCACGGTCGAATGGTCCCGGCCTCCGAACGCCTGGCCGATCTCCACCAGCTGCATGCCCAGCATGTCGCGGGCGAGGTACATCGCCACCTGCCGCGGGATCGTCAGCGTCTTGGTCCTCGCCTTGGACCGCAGCCCTTCGGGCGTCACCCCCCAGCGCCGCGCCACCACCTCCTGGACCCGGTCAATGCTGGGCGTGGCGGGGCCGGCGAACGCGCTTTCTTCGCCCTGCCGGATCTTGTCGGCCAGCGCCTCGCGGGCCAGCTCGATCGTTATTTCACGGTTCTTGAGGGACGCGAACAGCAGCAGCTTGATGATGCATCCCTCCAGCTCGCGCACGCTCGAGCGGATGTGCTCGGCGATGAACCGCAGCACGTCGTCGGGGATCGTCAGCTCGAGGTGATCCTGGTACGCCTTCTTGCGCAGAATCGCGATGCGGTGCTCGAGGTCGGGCGTTCCGATATCCGCGACCATGCCCCACTCGAAGCGCGAAATGAGGCGGTCCTCGAGGCCCGGGATCTCCTTGGGAGGCCGGTCGGAGGTCAGCACCATCTGCTTGCGACCTTCGAACAGGGCATTGAACGTGTGGAAGAACTCGTCCTGGGTCATTTCCTTGCCTTCGAGGAAATGCACGTCGTCGACCAGGAGGAGATCGATGTCGTTGCGGTAGCGACGCCGGAAATCCGGCATAGTCCGCGCCTGAATGCTCTCGATGACCTCGTTGATGAACTGCTCGGCGCCCACGAACAGCAGCCGCCATTCGGGATTGCGGCGCAGCACCGCGTGCGCAATCGCTTGCATCAGATGGGTTTTGCCGAGCCCGGTCGCCCCGTAGATGAAGAGCGGGTTGTACGTGCGACCGGGCGCTTCGGCCACGGCATGCGCGGCCGCCGCGGCGAGCTCGTTCGATTTGCCGACCACGAACGTGTCGAACGTGTAGCGCTCGTTGAGTGGAGTGGTCGCCCCGGCCGAGTTCGGCGCCGGTTTGGGGGCCACAAAGAAATCCATCTGCGGCCGTTGCTGGCGATCCTCCATCACCCGAAACGCCACCGGGGTGGGTGCGCCAAAGACGCGCTCGGCGGCGCGCGCCAGCATCGGAGCGTGCTTCGAGTCGTTCCATTCTGCCGCGAACTGATCCGGCACTCCCAAGACCAGCCGTCCGTCCTCGAGACCCAGCGGCACCGCTGGCTCGAGCCAAGTCCGGACCGTGGCTTCGGGAAGTTCGCGTCGCGCCTCTTCCAACAGGCGCTTCCAGGTGTCTTTCGCTGACAGCTCCATCAAGGACGATATTTGGGAAGGACGTATTGCAAGGGCGCGGCGAAACTACGGAGCCCATGTGGAAAAGTCAACCTTGAAGCACTCCCGCTCGAGATGTAGGTTTCCCGGCCTTCTGTGAGGATCGAATGGGTAAGCCGACGTACCGTCCGCGCAATCGGCGGCGTATCAACAAACATGGATTCCGCGCCCGCATGAAAACGAAATGGGGCCGGGCGACGCTGTCCCGCCGCCGCAAGAAAGGGCGCAAGCGCCTCACTGTTCAGATCCCCTCCAAGCACCGGAGCCGCTGACGGGCGAGCGGTACCCGCCACGCGCGCGATTGTCGCGCGGAATCGACCTGACGCAATGCTGGGAATCGGGACGACGGGTGCGCCTCCGCCACCTCGAGATCGCGTGGCGGCCCAATACGAAGGGCCACGCGCGCGTCGGCATCGTCGTTCCCCGGTACGGGCTGACGGCCGTGGCGCGCAATCGTCTGCGACGTCGCGTGCGCGAAATCCTGCGACGCGAACTGCTGCGCCGGCTTCCCGCGATCGATCTCGTGATTCGCGCTCGACGCGGTGCCTACGCGGCTCGGTTCACCGACCTGCGCGCCGAATTGACGGACGGCACCTCCCAGCTTTCGCCATGACGCTTTCGCCGTCGCGCTGGCCGCGACTCGTCGTGATGGGCTTGATCAGGGGATACCAGCTGACGCTGTCGCATCTGATGTTCACGCAGTGTCGTTTCACTCCCACCTGCTCCCGCTACACCTACGAAGCGGTCGAGCGCTACGGCGCGTTTCGAGGGAGCTGGCTCGGCTTGAAGCGCATTCTGCGGTGTCACCCGTTCCATCCGGGCGGGTTCGATCCCGTTCCATAAGGCCCACCTCCTGTGAACCAGCGTCGCATCGTCCTGGCCGTCTTCCTGATGTTCATCGTGGCCCTGCTGCCGGGACTGCTCTTCAAGCCGAAGGTGACGAACCGGCCGGCGATCGGCTCCCGGGACAGCACGGTGCGCGCTCCGGCGCCGGCTGCGGTGCCGAGCCGCGATTCGACGGTGCAGGGTGTTGTTGAGACTCCCCGTCCATCGGCCGCCCTTCCAGCCGAGACGGTGTGGGTGACGAGCCCGCTGTATCGCTTCGGGTTCACGACGCGTGGTGCCCGAATGGTCGCGGCCGAGCTGGCGCAGTACGTGTCATTCGCTCAAACGGATACGCAAGCGTTGGCGAACCTGATCCCGGTAGGCCACCCGATGCTCGGGTCGCGCCTCGTGCTGGGGACCGACACGGTTTCCTTGTCCGACCTGGCCTTCACTGCCAACCGACAAGCCAACAGCGTAACGTTCACCGCCCCGCTCGGAAGTGGCTCGGTGACATTGAGTTATCACTTCGTCCCGGATGATTACCACCTGTCGGTTTCGGGCAAGATCGAAGGCCTCGGAGACACAGGAGGGGTCCTGCTCGTCGACCTGGGCCAGGGCCTCCGCTCAGTGGACGCGGAACCGCTGGCGGACTACCGCGAATTCGCCGTGGTCACGAAGGCGGACAAGACACAAAAGACGACGTTTGCTTCCCTCGATCCGGGCGAGCGGGCGGTGCTGGACGGGCCGTTCGAGTGGGTCGCGGTGAAGTCGAAGTATTTCTTCGCCGCGGTGCTGGCCCCGGAGCAGAAGGCGCGCCCCTTCGCCGGGGCGATCGCGGTGGGGCAGACGCGCGACTCGGTGGCGGTCGCGGGATTGTTCGGCACACGACGCACGCCGCTCGCGACGCGCGCCGCGGTCACCACGACCCTCGCCGTGCCGCCGGCTGGTGATTTCCGCTACGATGTGTACGTCGGCCCGTTCGAGCACCGGCGCCTCGACCGGCTGGGTCATGGCCTCGACGACGCGAACCCGTACGGTTGGTCGATCTTCCGGCCCATCATTCACCCCGTGTCGCTCGTCGTCGTCCGCATCCTGTTCTGGATGCACGAGCGCCTGCACCTCGCCTATGGCTGGGTGCTGGTGATTTTCGGGGTGCTCATCCGCATGCTGTTGTGGCCGCTCCAGCAGAAGGCCATGGAATCTCAGATGCGGATGCAGGCCGTCCAGCCGCTGATGACGGATCTTCAGGCCCGGTACAAGAGCGACCCCGCCAAGTTGCAGCAGGAAATGCTGAAGCTGTATCGCGAACACAAGATCAACCCACTGGGCGGCTGCCTGCCGATGTTGTTGCCGATGCCGGTGCTGCTCGCGCTGTTCTTCGTGTTCTCGAACACGATCGAGTTTCGCGGTGTGCCGTTCCTGTGGCTACCGGACCTGGCCCGTCACGATCCGCTCTACATCATCCCGGTGGTGATGGGGGTGTCGATGTTCGCGGTCTCGAAGCTCGGACAGCGCGGCCTGCCGCCCAATCCTCAGACCAAGATGTTGTTGTACTTCATGCCGGCCATGTTGACGTTTGTGTTCCTCCGGCTTGCCTCGGGCCTCAACCTCTACTACGCGGTGCAGAACCTGATCAGCCTGCCGCAGCAGTACCTGATTTCACAACGCCGGCTGGCGGCGCAGGCGAAGAAATGAGCGCCGGGTCGGGCGAAGGGGACAGACCGGCGTGCTCTCAGATCCGATCATCGCCCTGGCGACCCCCGCGGGCCGGGGTGCGCTCGCGCTGATTCGCGTGTCGGGCCACGGCGCCTTCGACGTGGCGGCCCGCGTACTGCATCCGTTCCACCCACAGCCATCCCGCACGGTGTTCCGCTCCCGGGCGTCCCATCCCGTGAGCGGCGAGCCGTTGGACGACGTCCTCGCGGTCTGCTTCCCGGGCCCGGGGTCCTACAGCGGTGAAGACATGGTCGAGGTCTCGACCCACGGCGGCGTGCTGGTTCCCGCCGGCCTCGTCGCGGGATTCGTCGCCGGCGGTGCGAGACCGGCGTTGCCGGGGGAGTTCACGCGCCGCGCCGTTCTGAACGGCAAGATGGATCTCCTGCAGGCCGAGGCGACGGCCGACCTGATCGATGCGGGCGCCCCCGCACAACGGCAGCGTGCGTTGCACCAGCTCGAGCGGGGGTTGTCCCACCGCCTCGAGCAGCTGCGCGGCCAGGTCGTCGAGATCGAAGCGCTGATCGCGTATGAGATCGATTTCCCCGAGGAAGATGAAGGGCCAGTCAGCGAGGACCGGGTGGAACGCGCCTGGCGCACTACGCGCGATCAGGTCGCGCGCCTCTTGGCTACCGCGCCCGAGGGCGAGCGTTTGCGAGAAGGCGCTCTGGTCGTGATCGCGGGTCCGCCGAACGCCGGTAAGTCATCGCTGTTCAACGCTTTACTGGGTCACGAACGGGCGATAGTCACCGAGCTGCCGGGCACCACGCGCGATGCGATCGAAGCCCCGGCGGTGATGGAGGGGTTTCCGTTTCGACTGGTCGATACCGCCGGACTGCGCGACAGCGACGACCGCGTCGAGCGTCTGGGCATCGAAGTGAGCCGGCGTTATCTCGACGCGGCGGATCTCGTCTTGTTCTGTGAAGATGCACCGAGCCCCGCTCGCCGGGAGTTTCTAACCGCCTGCCGGGCGCCGGTCGTCTCCGTTCGCACCAAGGCCGACCTTGCGCAGCCATCGGCTGCCCCCGACCAAGACTCCATCGCGGTTTCCATAATCAGCGGAGCCGGCATCGACGCGCTGAGGCAGCGGCTGGCGGAGACCGCTTTCGGTGGACTCGTGGCCTTGGGGGACGTCGAGCCGGTCGTCACGCGGGAGCGGCACCGCGCGGCGCTGCGCACCGCGTTGGATGAGCTGGAAGGGTTCTGGTCAGCGCGGCGGGAGAAGGTGGACGCGGCGGCGACGGCGACGCATCTCCGAGCGGCGGCCGGGGCGTTGGAGGATCTGATCGGGGTCGTCACGCCGGACGATGTGCTGGACCGGGTGTTTGCGAGCTTTTGCGTGGGGAAGTGACTCGAGCACCTACCTCGTCCGCGGCGCGATCCATCGCCCGGGTTGTCCCCGCCCAGCGCGCTCCTTGAGCGGCCACCGACGTAACGGCTTCAACTCGGCGCCGCAGTGGGGACAGTAGCGGATGACCACACCGCCACCGCCTGCCGACTCCGCAATCGTGATCACCCAGAACCGCTGCCGCTTCCACCACTCGTAGCGCACGTCGTAGTCGCAGGTCTCCACGTGGCCCGCGAACATCGCGCAGCACGTCCGAAACCGCGGCGGGACGCGCCGCGTGCCTTCCTTGCAAGGCGTCCCGTCTATGTGGTGACGGTGCGGCCTACGCGCCATCGCGGGCGACAAACTTCTTCGGCGTGCCACGCAGGCTCGACCCCGGGCCCGGTCGCCACAGGGCAGTCTGCTCGACCAACCGCGCCAGCTCGAAGTCCTTTTCCGTGATCCCGCCGGCGCTGTGGGTGCTGAACGCGACCTCGACCGATCCCCAGCTCACCTTCAGATCGGGGTGATGGTCCGCCGCTTCGGCGAAAAAACCGACCGCGTTGACCAGCATCAGCGTCGTCGGCCAGCCGTCGGTTTTGAACAACCGTCGGATCATCCCCTGCTCGTACTTCCAGCCGGGGAGTTGTGTGAGACGTTCCCGGATCTGGCCCTCGGTGAGCGCCGTCTCGGTCGCCATGATCAATCCCAGGTCAGGAGTTCGCGGTAGGTCGTGCCCTGCCCGAAGTTCTCCTCCACCTCGATTGCCAGCCCGCGGATGTGGGTCGCTCCGTGCGCCCTCAGGTCGCTCTTGACCTGGCCGGCCAGATACTGCGCCAGCATTTCGACCGTCGTGTTCGGGATGGGGAGCACGACGCAATCCGTTGCGGGGAACCGGTAGCGTGCCTGTCCATTGTTGGCCACGGTCATCGCGCCCTCGGTCTCGCGCACCGTCAGGACTGGATTGGTGGATGGGAGGAGCACTTTGTGATCGAGAGCGCCGGTCAAACGGCGCATCAGTTGCTTCAGGGCGACGAAGTCATAGACATACCACACGTCGGGCTCGAGGTCACCGGTGAGCTCGACGCCGGCCCGGTAGTTGTGTCCATGCAAGGTCTCGCAGCGATGCCCCGGCAGGGTGATGAAATGCGCGGCGGCGAAGACCAGGTCTTCCTTGCGCACGGCGACGGTGAAGGTCCCAGCAGGGGTGGGCATGGAACGGGAAGATACCTATTCGGGTGTCGGTGGCTCCGGTCCGGTGGCGATACGCCACACCTCGTCGGCCAACCATTCGAGCCGCTCCTGCGCTTGCTCCAGCTGGGCCGGCGTCATGGTGCCCGCCCGCTTTGCGATTTCCCGGGCGTGAGACACTAGGTCGCCGAGCACTTCACGCAGGGTGTGATTCTGTCGACGCTCTTTTGCGGCGTCGTACGCGCTCACGCGGTTTGTCCCATCGAGCGCTCTTCCTCGGTCTGGAACTCCTCAGCGGCCGCGCGCACCGCCGGGGCCAGACCTCGCTCGGTGACGAACCGCTCCACCAGCCGGTGTCCCAGGTAATATCCCGACCGCTCCGGCAGCACCTTCCCCCCCACGAGACGAGACGCCGGACTCATCCCGCCCGAGAGGAATCGCAGCCGCAACCCCAAACCCCGGCGGTCGAGCTCGGGGGCGGCGGCACGGCGCAGAAACGCGTCCAGCTCCCGGACCCGGCGGTACTGGCGGCGTCCATATCCGAAGTACTCCCACGGCTCGAACCCGGGGGCCACGGCCTGGGATGCCGCGACGGCGAGGCCTTCGTTGACCAGCAGCTCCCGCAGCGTCGCCCGGCTGCCGGTGGTCCAGAAATCGTAGCTGCCCTCGCCTTCGGCGACGAGCCGCTTCAGCTCCGCCCGGCTGGTGGGTGAAGTGTAGCGAATCGTGTGGGCCACCTCGTGGGCGATCCACAAGGGCAGCAGGTGCGGGGCCAGGCCCAGTCCGCCGGTCTGGGGGTTGGCGCGTCCCGTGAAGTGCTCGAGGCACGCGAAGGCCACGCCTCGCCCATCGACCACGAGCTCGCCGGCGTTGGCCGCGCCGACCCCGACCATCAGATAGAGGTCGACCGGGCAATCGGCTTCCAGCTGGTCACGGGCCCGCGACTGCGCGTCATCGGCGATGCGCACCACATCGACATCTTCGAGCAGCCGGAGCAGGTCGTCGCGCTCGGCGCGCAGGGTTTCGACGATCACGCGCTCGGAGTGCGGGGACTCCAGGTCGAGGACGTAGTTGTGCCAGTAGTTGGAAAGAACCGGGGCGTGGCGTTCGAGGTACGAATGGTAAGCCGCAACCGGATCCGGCGCGGCGAGGCAAGCGAGGAACTCTGGAACGAGATTGACGAGCATGGACAGGGTTGGACCACAATTTGGGAGCGTTCACCCGGCCCGACAAGCCTCGATCACCGCACGGTGATGTCGAGTGCGACGGTCTCCGACTTGACATTTGACGGAACATCGATCACCGAGAGCGTGACGCGGTAGCGTCCGGCCGGCAGTTTTCCCGGCTGAATCACCAGCCGCTCGGGCAGCGATCCGAACCACTCCGCCTCGCGCGTGAACTCGAACACCACCGGCGATCCGACTCCCAGCAGGCGGTTGATCAAAGAGCGCAGGGGCTGGAACGTGTAACGCACCTGGTAGCGCGCCCGGCCGTCCCTGTCTCGTGTCAGACCGTAGACCTCGGCGTAGGTCGACAACCCCGAACCCGAGGCGAATCGAAGGTCGGCAGGCATCCCGGCCAGGGTGGATTCGCGATCCCCGAGGGAATCCCCCGCCGCGAGGACCAGGCTCGAGATCGTCGGTCGCGCCAGAGAGAAAGCCGGCAGCCGGACCAACTGGCGAACTCGCCCCACCGCGCCGCCCGAATCGACGTCCAGGCCGAGCTGGTATTGCGCCGGCGGCGCCGTGAGCCGCAGCAAGCCGGCGCCGCTCGCCCTGACCATCTCCTCGACTCCGCCCGTGTCCCACAGGACGACCGCAGCCGTTTCCGGCGCGGTCCGCACGTAGAAATCCGTGTTCCCTGGCGCGTCGCTCTTGAAGAACGCGCTCCAGCCTTTTGCCTTGAGCCTTGCGGGAAGCGCGGTACGGTCGGTTTCCATCAAGAGCTGCTGTCCTGCGAGCTGCCGGCCGGTGTGCGGCAGTGTACGCGTGTCCCCACCGCCGGGCGTGCCGAAGCTGACGACGATCTCCCCTTGATCGGTTTCGTACACCCACGCTTCATCCAGCAAGCGTTCTGCCGGCACACCACGCCGGGGATCGAGCAAGCCCGTCATGCGCAGCTCAGGCTTGCCGTGCCGCACCCACATCAGACCTCGAGAGTCCAGGCCGGCGCGGAACTGCAGGTCATCACCATCCTCCGGCTCGGCGCGGGGCCCGACTCGGTTGGCCAGCAGAGCGCTGTCGGCGGAGCTGGAGACCACCCCGGGCAACGTCTCGACCAGTCGCTGGTCGATAACCCGGTCGCGATAGGCCTGCAGCGAGCGCGCGATCGCGGAGTGGTGGGTCGTGGCCCAGGGGTGCAGCAGGTGAAACATGCGGCGCACATAGGCCAGCCGGCGGAAGTGCTCGGCGATCCGCTCGTTCTCGCGGGTCACGAGATTCGGGTCGCGCTTCCCCCAGAACCAATCGATGAACCGGCGGCGTTCTCCCGGCGCCGTGGCATGGGCGCGCGCGACCTCGGCCGGCGAGGCGATCATCCACACGCCATCCCACAGCGCGCCGGTTGAATCGACATCGGCGTAGGCCAGGGCCGAGTCGTACCAAACGTAGCCGGTGCTGTCGCGGCCCTCGTCAAATGCGGCCTCTGCCCGCAGCAGATAGGCGGGGACGTACGGCGTTCGGCGCGCCAGGATTGCCGCGGCGAGCGAGTCGGCGCGACGGGGTTTCTCCAGGGCGATCGCGATCTGCGCGCGTCGTTCCATCGCCACCAGGGACTCCGGATGGCGCGCGAGCGCCCGGTCGGCTCGCCGCCAGATGTCCTCGCTGTGGTAGAGCCCTTCGAACAGCGACCAGCAGTCTTCGTAGTCGGGGACGATGGCCAGAATCCGCAGCAGGGCCTCGCGCGCCATCACTTCCCCTTCATCGCTTTTCAGGAACTGACCGACGCGCACCTGCCAGTAGAGCGGTTCGGGATCATCGGGCGCCAGCCGGGCGGCTACGCGAAATTCGGCGAGCGCGGCATAGCGGCCGATGACGGGCCACACGTACCAGACGCGGCCCAACAACAGGTGCGCGCGGGGATCGGAGGGGGAGGAGGCGACCAACCGTTCGGCGGCGGCGCGCGCGCCGCGCAGATCACCGAGAGCGAGCAGCGACTCGGCGCGGGCGTACGTCGTATCGATGGGGTGGAGCGACAGCCACAACGCGAACAACATATCAGCCCTGGTCTCGCATCCTCCTGCTCATTTCCGCTAGGAACTTCCGCTCGGCCGGTGTGAGGCTGGCGATGCCGTTCGCCGAGATCTTGTCCAGCACACGATCGATCTCCGCCTGGGTCCGCTCGGCCGGCCGGCGTCGCGACTCGCCGGTGGGTCGGTGACTGGGATCGCTGGAACGGGCCACCAGCGCCGCCGAGGACACGACGGCGTTCGGCACCGAGCTGCGCCGCAGCGCGCGCTCGTGGCCGGCGACGCGCCAGTCCGCCACCTTGAGCATCAGCAAGGCGGTGCCGATGCCTCCCAGGTGGGCCCAATGCGATACGCCGTCCGACAAGCCCGTCGCCGCGCTCAGCCACGCCAGAACGATCGAAACCCCGATTGTGAAGATCACGAGCCACTTCGCGGCGAATGGCTCGGGGAACGGGAACACCTGAACCGGTGCGTCGGGCCAATACCAGGCGAACGCGACCGCCACGCCGAGGATCGCTCCGGACGCCCCTACGACCAGCTGGTCCCCCACCACGGTGACGAGCAGGGCCGACAGCAACGCACCGCCCAATCCGCACATCAAGTAGAACCCGATGAAGCGCCGGCTGCCGAGCCGTGCTTCAACGGGCGGGCCGAAGAAGTAGAGTGCCAGCATGTTGAAGGCGAGATGCCAGATGGAGGCGTGGACGAACTGATACGTCACGAGCGTCCACGGACGAGACCAGAAACTCACTGGTGAGAAGCCGAACTGCACGAACAGCGACCAGAAGAGCGTGCTCTTCAGCAAATACGCGATCAGGTTGACGACGAGAAGCCGTGCAACCCAGGGAGTGACGCCGTTGCTGCGATCTGGACCCATGTTGTTTCTTATTCCCGGCGCTGGTGCGGAAAGTTCCGAGCCAGTCGGCAGATACGCTCACACATCTCCGCATAATCAATGCCCGCCGCACGAGCGGCCTGAGGGTACAGGCTGGTGCGGGTCAATCCAGGGAGATTGTTGGCCTCGAGGCAGAAGATGCGGCCCCTGGGTGTGACGCGGAAGTCGATCCGGGAGTACCCGCTCAATTTGATGGCACGATGGGCCGTCAACGCCAGCGCTTGGAGCCGGCGCGCCAGCGCTGCAGGGAGCTTGGCCGGGAACGTCTCTTCGGACATCCCCGGTGTGTACTTGCACTCGTAGTCGAACAGCTCGTGGCGCGGGATGATTTCACCCGGTGGCAGCGCCCCGTCTCCCAACACCCCCACGGTCAGCTCTCGTCCGGGGATGAACGCCTCGAGCATCACCTCATCATCCCAGCGGCTGGCCTCGGCGATCGCCGCGGTGAGCTCCCGGTCCCGCTTGACCAGAGTGAGTCCGACCGTCGAGCCCTGCTTCGACGGCTTGACGATCATCGGCATGCCGAGCGTCTGCTTGACGCGGCGCGGCGCGACGGCTGGAGGCGTCATGATCCAGTCGGCGACCGGCACCCCGGCAGCGCGGAACAGCCGCTTGGAGAGATCCTTATCGACGGCGAGAGCGGAGCCGAGTGGACCGGACCCCGTGTACGGAACTCCGATGACCTCGAGGGCCGCCTGCACGATGCCCCCTTCGCCGGCCCCGCCATGCAGCACCAGGAACACGACGTCCGCGCTGCGAACCATGGCCAGGCCGGCCAACCCGTGGGCGAGCATCTCACGCTCGCCCTGGACCAGGTCGCTCGTCGCGGGAGGCGTGAGACCCACGTCGACGACGAGCCGCTGCCGTTCATCGGCGTCGGAGAGTGGGCCCGTGGCGAGATCCACGACATGGACCTCGTGGCCCCGGCCACGCAGCGCGGTGACCACCTGGGCGGCGCCCGCGAAGGCGACGGCCCGCTCCGGGGTCGCGCCGCCGGTGAGAACCGTGACCCGCATCAGCGGATGCCGGAAAGTTGGTGCAGCAGATCGTAACGGGTGATGATGCCCGCGAGGCTCCCGTTGTGGCGGACCAGGGCCGCCGGAGTTTCGCGCGAGAGCAGAGCGGTCAGCCGGTCGAGCGGCCAGTCGCCGTCCACCACCGGGAACGGCGGATCCATGATTTCCCGGACCGCGCGGTCGAGCGTCGTCGCGTCGGCCAGTGCGCGGGTCATCAACACTTGCTCGCTCACCGAGCCCACCCCATCCGCGCCGTCCAGCACCGGCAGCTGGGACACGTTGTAGGTGCTCATCAGGTTGAGGGCCTGGCGCACGGTTGCCTGCGGCCCCACCGACACGAGGGGCGGAGCGGCGCCTTCCTTATGACCGACGATTTGCGACACCGTGCGGCGCTCCGCGTCGACCAGCTGGTTCTCGCGCAGCCACTCCTCGTTGTAGACCTTCGAGAGGTACCGTTCGCCCGTATCGCAGAGGATCGTGACCACACAGGCGTTCGGGTCGTCCAGGCGCCGGGCGACGTCGAGTGCGGCCACGAGATTGACGCCGGTCGAGCCGCCGCAGAACAACGCTTCTTCCCGCGCCAGCCGCCGCGTGACGCTAATCGCATCCTTGTCGCTGACCTCGATCCACTCATCCACCACGTCGAAGTGCAACGAAGTCGGAATCTTGTCCCCGCCGATGCCCTCGACCTTGTACGGGGTGCCTTCACTCTTCACATGCGTCGCGGCGTAATCCTTGTAAATCGACCCTTTGGGATCTCCCGCGATCACTCGGATCTTCGGGTTGCGCTCCTTGAGGTACCGGCCGGCGCCGCTCACCGTCCCGCCTGTGCCGGGGGCGCACACGAAGTGCGTGAGGCGTCCCTCGGTCTGCTCCCAGAGCTCGGGGCCCGTGGTGCGATAATGGGCTTCGGGGTTGACCGGATTGTAGTGCTGATCGGCGAAGATGGCGTTGTCGAGGCTTGCCGCGATGGCCCGCCCCTTCATGATGTAGTTGTCCGGATGGTCCGGGGCGACCGCGGTGGGTGTGATGATCACTTCGGCGCCGAGCGCACGCAGCAACCGGGCCTTTTCCTGCGACATCTTGTCCGGCATCGTGAAGATGCAACGATATCCTTTCACCGCCGCGGCGAGCGCGAGCCCGATCCCGGTATTGCCCGACGTCGCTTCCACGATGACACCACCCGGGCGGAGCCGCCCTTCCCGCTCCGCTGCCTCGATCATCGCCAGCCCGATGCGATCCTTCACCGAGCCGCCCGGATTGAAAAACTCCGCCTTGGCATACACCGGCGTGCGAATCCCCTGCGTGATCCGGTGCAGCCGGATCAGTGGCGTCCACCCGATCGTTTCCAGGATGTTGTCGTACGGCTTACGATGCGGCGCCACTGGTATCGGGCTTGCTCTTGGTGGTATCGGTCGGAGTGGATGGGGGCGGTGGGCTCGCAGATGGCCGGGCCGTGTCGGAACGGACTCTCGGGCTGTCAACCCGGACGCGCGGAACGACCGGTGTGGAATCGCGGCGCGTAACGGGGCGGGCAGGCGGGGCCGCCGCGCCCGGGTGCCGGAACTCGACGGTCTGCAGGAAGCTTGTGGCGACGGGCACGCCATGATGACGGGCCGGAGCGTACCGCAGGCGGGCCACACCGCGCACCGCGGCAGTATCCAGCGCGGCGTAGCCGCTCGACTCGCTCACCTTGGTCGACTCTGGCGACAACCGGCCCGAGGAATCGACGAACAGTCGTAGCTCCACATCGCCCTCGACCCCCTGGTCGTACAGGGTGGGCGGGTACTGTACGCTGGGCTCGGCGTTCAATGCCACGGGCGGCTCCTCGGCCGCCGCGTCCGTGGCGTCATTGGAGCCAGGCGCCGATCCGCCGCAGGCGATTGTTGCCACCAACACCCATGGGATTGTCCGGCTCACTCGTCCTCCTTGAGCTGCTGCTGCCAGGCGGCGAGCCGGGTCAGCGCTTCCATGGGAGTCACGGCGTTGAGATCGAGCTGCGCCAGTTCCGCGAGCAGCGGATGCGGTCCAGCCTCCCCGCCGAACAATCCGAGCTGCGACGCATCGGGCAACGGCGGCACCGGGCGGCCGGCCACGTGATGGCCGGCTTCCAGCAGCGCCAGCACCTGCCAGGCGCGCGCCACCACAGGGGCGGGCAACCCCGCCAGCCGGCCGACATGGATACCGTAGGAGCGATCGGCGCCGCCCGGCTCGACCCGGTGCAGGAACACGATCTCCTCGCCCGCCTCGCGCACGGCCACGTTCCAGTTCCGGACATTGGCCAAGGACTCGGTGAGCTGCGTGAGCTCGTGGTAGTGTGTGGCAAAGATCGTCTTGCAGCCGAGCTGATTGTGCAGGCACTCGGTGACGGCCCATGCGATGGCCACGCCGTCATAGGTCGAGGTGCCGCGCCCGATTTCGTCCAGCAGCACGAGACTGCGCGCCGTGGCTCCGTGGAGGATCGCGCTGGTTTCACTCATCTCGACCATGAACGTCGACTGCCCGCGCACCAGGTTGTCGGACGCGCCGACCCGGGTGAATAGGCGATCCACTACCCCGATGACGGCGCGGCGGGCGGGGACGAAGCTGCCGATCTGCGCGAGCAGCACACACAATCCGACCTGGCGCAGCAGCGTGGATTTGCCGGCCATGTTCGGGCCGGTGAGCACGATCACCCGTCCCGCGTCGTCCAACCGCACGTCGTTCGGGATGAAGACTTCCCGCGGCATCATGCGCTCCACGACCGGATGGCGGCTGCCTTCGAGCAGCAACAGGTAGCCGTCGTTCACCTCCGGCCGGACATACCGCTCGCGCTGGGCGACGTCGGCCAATCCTGCCCAGACGTCGAGGCGCGCCAGGGCCGCGGCCGTCCGCTGCACGCGGGCGACCGCCTCCCCGATGCGCCGCCGCAACCCGTCCAATAGCTCCGCCTCCCGCACCGCGATGCGGTCTTCGGCGCCGAGCACCTTGGCTTCGTACTGTTTCAGCTCCGGCGTGACGAACCGCTCGGCACCCGTGAGCGTCTGGCGACGTTCGTAGTCGCCCGGTACTTGAGCGAGGTTCGAGCGGGTGACTTCCAGATAGTACCCGAACACGCGGTTGTACCCGACCTTGAGCGACGCGATGCCGGTTCGCTCCCGCTCGCGGGTCTGCAGCGAAGCGATGTATTGCTTGCCGCCGTCCCGGGCATCGCGCAGCTCGTCCAGCTCCGGATCGAACCCCGGGCGAATCGAATCACCCTCGGAGGCCTGAGCCGGCGGGCGCTCGATCAGGGCGCGCTCCAGCTCATCAGCCAGGTCGGTCAGCGGGTCCAGCTCGTCGGCGGCGTGCTCGAGCAGCCCCGCCCGGTCGCGCCCGGTCACCGCGTCGAGAGCGGCCAGAACGTCGGGCAGCCGGCGCATCGAATCCCGCAGACTTCCCAGCTCCCGCGGGGTCGCCCGGCCCATCGCGGCGCGCGAAGCGAGCCGCTCGAGATCCCGGACACCATCCAGCTGCTCCCGCAACCGGTCACGTCCCCGGGCGTCGCCGGTCAGGACTTCGACGGCGTTCAGCCGTTCGGAGATCGCGGCGGGGTCGACCAGCGGCGCGAGGATCCAGCGCCGCAACAGCCGCGCGCCCATGGGCGTGAGCGTCCGGTCGATCGACTCGAGCAGGGTCACCCCGGACGCCCCGGGCCGTAACGGCTCAACGAGCTCGAGGTTGCGCCGGGTCATCTCGTCGAGCGGCAGCACGTCTCCGCGACGCACCAGATGGGGACGCGCCAGGTGGGGCAGTCCGCCGGGCTTGAGCTCGCGGGCGTAGCGCAGCAGCGCGCCGGCGGCCCCGAGGGCCGGGGCATCGGCCGGCTCAACCCCCAGCCCGTCGAGCGAGGCGAGCCCGAATGTCCGAACCAGGTCCTCGCGCGCCAGCGCGGGATCGAACTCCCACGCCTCGCGCGTCGCGGTAGAGGCGGGAGCGGTCGGGACGGTGGTCCCCGCAGGGAGGACGAGCTCCGCTGCTTCGTAGCGTGCCAGGGCCCCCGGGAGATCCGCAGCGGGTACGACCTCGAGTGCGAATTCGCCGGTCGTGAGATCGAGCGCCGCGAGTCCGACGGAATCGCCGTTCGGCGCGATCGCCACCAGGAAGTTGTTCCGGTTGCGCTCCAACCAGTCGTCGGCCAGGATCGCTCCCGGCGACAGCGTCTCGACGACCTCGCGGCGCACCAGGCCCTTCGCCAGCCGCGGGTCCTCCACCTGCTCGCAGATCGCGACCCGGTGTCCCTTGGCGATCAGCCGACGCAGGTATTCAGCGGCGGCCTTTACCGGAACTCCGGCCAGGGGCACCTCGGCCGCCCCGCCGTTGTTGCGCGAGGTCAGCGTCAGCCCCAGCTCGCGAGCGGCGAGCTTGGCGTCGTCCTCGAACATTTCATAGAAGTCGCCCATCCGAAAGAACAGGATGGTCTGTGGATGCCGCGACTTGATCTCGCGGTACTGCTGCATCAGGGGGGTGTCGACGGAAGGCAGCGCGGAGAGGGGGGCCGCCGGCTGGCTCACGGCTCCTCCACAATGAACGGCTGCCCGCCGAGGCGAGTCTTGAGCTGCGCCTGCGTCTGCTGGGCCGCTTCCCGCGATGGATAGGGGCCGACTCGGATCTTCAAGTATCCCGTCGAGTCGCGGACCACGTGGGCCTTGTACCCCATGCTCTGGAGCCGCGTCAACATCGCGTCGATCTGAGGCGCGCTCTTGCCGGCCAACACCTGGACGGCGAAGCGACCGCGGCGGGCCGCGGCGGACTCCGTCGGAGCCGGCGCGGTCGCGGAGGGACCGCAGCGCGCCGCGTAGAAGCTCACCTGATTCTTGAATTCGACGTCGTCGCCGGCCCCTTTTTGAGCGTCCTGCAGGTAACCGCATCCCCGGGCCTCGTCGCGCAGGTCGAACGCGGCTCGCGCACCCACAAAGGCCGCGCGGAACAGCAATGGGGAGTCCGGATAGTCACGCCGCAGTCGCTCTACCGACTGCACCGATGAAGCCGGGTCGTTCTGGGCTTCGAACAGTAAGGCGAGTCGGAGTAACGCATCGTCGGCCCAGGGGGATGTCCCGTATTCGACCACCACACGCTGCAGGCTCGTGGCGGCGGAGGTCGCATTCGGGTCGAGCATGCCGCCCTGCACGAACAAGGCTTCCGGGTACACCGGATCCTGCGTGGGTATGGTCGCCAGCAGGCGGCGCACCACGGCCCGCGCCGAATCGGTACGGCCTGACTGCGCGAGCTCGATGGCGGCCTTCAAGCGAGGATCGTGCGCCGTCTGCGCCGAAAGGCGCCCGGCGAGCGCCAATGATGCGAGGAGCAGCGGCCGTCTCACGCCGCCTCCCGGCGCGCGGTACCCAGTGCGAGGACCAGCTGGCGCAGCAGGCCGGTTTCGTCCGACACCCCGGTGCTCTTCAAGGCGCGGTCGGTGTCCAGGGCGAGGCGCAACGCTCGGCGGACCTCAGCGGCGCTCCAGCGCTCCGCCGATTCCGCCCATTGAGCGGCTTCGACCTTGTAGCCGCGGAGCCCGAACGGGCGGGCCGCCAACAGATGCCGAAACAGCGTCTCGGCGAGTCGCGCCCTTGGCGTCCCGCTGTCCAACTCCGCGCGCGCCAGGGCCACGCCGACCAGGGCGGTGCCCAAGGCACTCACCATCTTCACGCCGGACATTCCCGGTTGCTCGAGCACCGGCCCGACCAGGCGCGCCGCCTTGGCGGGCTCACACGCGAGGCAGGCGTTCACCAGGTCTTGCAGAGTCTCTCCGTGACGCACGCCGACAATCGCGGCGACGTCGGCCGTGCCGGCGGCCCGGCCCTGCACGAGCGCCGCGAGCTTATCCAGCTCCTGGCGCAGAGCGCTGAGATCCGCCCCCAAAGCCGACACCAGCAGCTCGGCGGCCGCGGGCTCGACCGTGAGGGACCGCTGGGCGGCGGCATGAGCGACCCAGCGCAGCGCCCGCTCGGGGGGCAGCCGTTGTACCGCCACCGCGGTGGCATGAGAAGCCAGGTCCGCTTCAGGCGCCTCCGCGTCGGATTGGACGAGAATCAGCACCGTGGAAGGGCTCGGTTGCTTGAGGTAGGCGATCAACGCATCGCGCGCCTTGGACTTGGCGCGCACCTGCTCAACGCCGCGCAACACCACGACCCGGCGCTCGGCGAGCATCGGGGGCGTATTGAGCAGCGCATGCAATGATTCGGCATCCTGCTCCGATGCCGTGCGCTGGTCCAAGTTGAAATCCCGTACGTCGGGCGGAACGGCTCGATCCACGAGAGACCGAACCGCTTCGTCTTTCAGCACGTCTTCTTCACCATGCAGGTAATAAACGGGATCGGGCTCGCCCTGCTTGAGCGCGCGCAGGAGCGCGTCGAAGGAAAGCGCAGCCATACCGGGGCAAGTTAGCCCGTGGCGCGAGGGGATGAAAGTGTTTGCGAGGGGGCGGCGCTAGCGCTGCGCGCTGGCCGGTTCGACGAATGCGGTGCCGTAGGGGTAGGGATTCCCCGCTATGACACTGGTACGCGGGTCCTGGAACGAGACGAACGGAGGACCGGCTTGGGCGACGGGTTTCGGGAAGGGCACGGGCGGCAGCGACGGAACGTTGGCGATGGTCGTATTGCGACGCGCGCTTTCCCAGGCGAGCAAGCCGATCGCCGCCGCGATGAGCAGTGCCGCGGCGAGCGCCGGGCGCGACGGAACGTGGGGCCGGCCGGCTTGGACGCGCTCCACCGCGAGCCTGCGAGCCAGCCGCTCTTTGAACGTCGAGTCGGGCACATCGCGATGCAACGTCTGGAGAGCGCCCACCCCATCCGCGAGCGCCGTGTGAAAGCTGCGACACGAGGCACAGTTCGCGATGTGTCTGGCGAACCGGCGTGCCTCCCGCGGAGCCCCGATGAGGCCATCGCGGTACTCGGTGTACCGGGCGAGGAATTCCGTGCAAGTCATGAGGTTAGGAATCTACTACCGCGCGAGGGGAAGCGGGTTCCCGTTCCATCCTGCACGACAACGCCCCCAACCCCCCGGGCGGGGGGTTAAGGGCGGGCCGGTCTTCATGAAGGGCCGCTAACGCAGTAGCGGCGCGATTAACTGGGCAAAGCTGTTCCGGGCCCGGTTCAGGCGGCTTTTCACCGTCCCGAGGTTGCAGCCCGTAATCTCGGCGATTTCCTCGTAGCTCTTCCCTTCGAGCTCCCGCAACACGAACACTACGCGATGATGCTCCGGAAGCTGCGTCACGCACTGCTCAACGGCATCCTTCAGGAACCGCTTCCGATAGAGATCATCCGGTCTTGCGGTTGTGTCTTCGAATTGGAGCGGCCGATGGTCGGCTTCCCAATTGCGCTTGATGGTCTGGAAGAACACCAGCGGATTGCGGCTGCGGTTGCGCAGCTCGTTCTTCGCCAGATTCGACGCGATGGTATAGATCCAGGTGGAGAACTTCTTGGTCTGGTCGAACCGGTGTAGATGCCGGAACACGCGGATGAACACCTCTTGGACGAGGTCCTCCGCGCGCTCCCGGTCGCCGATGGTGCGATTGACGAAATTGAGAAGGCGACCCTGATAGCGATCGACCAAGGCACCGAACGCCTTGGGGTCACCGGAGAGGTGACGCTGAGCGATATGCGCATCATCCAGCTCGACCAGGGCCTGACGTTCCAGCCCCCGGTCTGGGGCCAGCGGCTTCGATGTCTCGAGGATTGCCTGCATTGCTCCTCCTCTAGGGACCCGCGACCAACCTACCGGCACGAACCGTACCCGCAATAGGCAACCATTAACGAACCATTAACAAATAGGTTACAGCTTGTGACGCATGACCCAACGTCCCCTGACGCGGACAGTGCGTCATTCTATCCTGCTTCATTGTATCCCAAAGACAAATCCCGCCAAATAAAGGATGGCCACTACCGTCTTTCCGTCACGGATCTCGCCATCCCGGATCCCCTTCAAGACGTCGGACAGGGGTCTGGGGACCACCTCGATGAATTCATCGGGTTCTCGAGCAGGGGGCGTTGCCCTAAAATCGGTCGCCCAAAAGAGGTGGATTGCCTCATCTGTGAACCCGGGTGTCGTCCAGATCGTGGTGAGCCGTTCCATTCGACCGGCCTCCACTCCTGCTTCCTCCCGCAGCTCGCGCCGCGCACACGCGTCCGGCGACTCCCCCTGGTTCAAGCGGCCGGCTGGGATTTCCCATAGCGACCCGTTGGACGCGTAGCGGTATTGTCGCAGCATCAACAACACCGGGTCTGCCCCTGCCGGATCGGAAGCCACCGGGACGACGGCCGCGGCGCCCGGATGGCGGATGATTTCGAGCTCTCCGCTCGAGCCATCGGGAAACTGGACCGTATCGAGGTCGAGATTGAGCACTCGTCCCGTGTACACCCGTCGTGTGGCCAGCTGCATCCGCGCTCCGAGCCAATGGACGCGCCAATATACCGATCACAGACTGAGCCAGTAATTGAATTTGACGAGCAGCACGTTGGTCGGCGGGTCGCGCATCAGTCCACGGCCCAGGTCGTGACCGAATTGGACCGCCGGGTCGTCGAAGAATCCGAAGCGGCTCTGGGTCCAGACCAGGTACACCGTCGATCCGGGCCGATACTCCCACCGCAACACGGCATTGGACTGGAACGAGCGCAGCCGGAAGTCGGGGTTGCCGAAGATGATCGTCGATGCCGGTCCGCCGGCGCCGTCAGGATCGATTGAGTACTGGTTGTTGGCCGAATCGAAGGCAATCGTGGAATTGTTGTCGCGTCCAAACACGTCGAAATCGAACGTCCGAGGGGCGCGCAGCTCCTTGAACGCGTCGTAGTCCGCCGTAAAGACGAAGGGCTGCAGGTACAGCTGGAAACTCAGCGTCGGAGTGAAAGTGAGGCTCAAGCGGCCGGTGAGATCCAGTTGATGCTGGGACAGCCGCCCAAACAGGTAGCGGGCCCCGAACGTGGTGGCGAAGGAGTCCGACACGCTACCGAGGAACTGCGCGGCGCTTCGTCCGACGCTGTAGCTCGGTCCCATGCGGACGACGACGGCACTGGAGGGGTGCCAGGTAATGCTGGGGTTGAGCTGCAGATTCCATCCCCCTGCTGCGTCGTGATTGTAGAACGTGAAGAACCCGGCATTGATCGATTTTCGGCCGTCCGAAAAGACGTTGCCACCGATGCTGTACGCGTCCGGCGACAGGGCCAGCGGTCCGCCCCGAGTGAGCCGGTCGTCCACCGCCTGCCAATCGTGCGAAACGAACACATTCCCGCCCCAATAGTTCAGGAGCTGGCCGAACACGCTCACCCCCGCATTCATCTGTATGTTGTCCCCGCCGTAATTCCAGCTCGGGCCCACGTTGGCCGCGAGACTCGCCTGGCGGAACACCTTGCCCGGTTTGGTCCAGCGATGACCCAGGAAGCCGGCGCCCGATATGCGATCGACCCGCGTTTGGAAGCCGAGATCGTTGACTTCGAACCCAGGGGTCGTCGTCGAGAATCCCAGCGCCCAGTTCGTGTTGCCGCCCTCCTTAGTGAGACTCAAATCGGCCGATACGCCGGACAGGGATGTCCGGTTGGGGTCGAACCGCATGTAGGTCTGGTCGGGACGCTGGTAGTAGCGCGATGACGCGAGCTGGGTGGACTGCAAAGCGGGCGCATCGCCGGTGACAACTGCCGTCCCCACCGACGCAAGCAGCGCGTAGGTGTTGTTCTGCCAGCGATGGAAGAAGTCGCCCGCCGCGATGTAGGCCCCGCGGCGCAGCTCGGCGAACGCCGGATCGTCGAGCCGGCGCTGGACCGCGGTTCCGAGCACGCCGAATCCCGTGTGGCCGCCGATCTCGCGGTTCACCCGGGCGACGAGGTAGTTGGTAAACGGCTCGACGGGAGCTGTCCACCGCACCCCTGCTGAATCGATGCGGGCCGATTCACGGCCGGTCACGGCGTCGAGCACCCCGATCGACCAGCCCCCGGCCGTCTTGCCGGTGATCTTGGCGGCGCCGAGAATCGTAGCGTTGGCCGGGCTGTCGCCGTACCCGCCGTCGGGGATGGCCGGGGAGAGTCCGGGTGCCCGGCCGATGCGGCGCGAATAGAAGTATTGCGGCGTCCCCCCGAATCCGATGTACGGGCCCGTGCCGCCGAACGCGAAGATCGACGCGCCCTCCACGAAGAATGGGCGGCGTTCCTGGAGGAACTGTTCGAACGCCGTAAGATTGACGAACGCCGGATCCTGCTCGACTTGTCCGAAGTCGGGGTTGATCGACGCGTCGAGGGTCAGGTTGGACGTGACTCCGTATTTCACGTCCACCCCGGCGCCGCCGAAGAAGCGGCTGCCGTCGTCGAATGGATCGCCGGGGGCGTGGGACGCGTTGAACGTGCCGCGTCCGAGCGTGTACGGCAGCGCCTCGAGCCGCCGTGGCGCCGGGATGTCGCGCAGGCCGAGCAAATGGGCGAATCGGGAGGCGTACCCCGTCTCGTTCTTCGGGACGAACACCAGCTGGCTTTGCTCGCCTTTCCGGAACACCCACCGAAACACCTGAAATCCCCACAGCTGATCCTGGCGATGGGGGAAACGCAGCTGTGAGAACGGGACGCGCATTTCGGCGACCCAACCGAGCGAGTCGATTGCGGTGGCCACGTCCCAGACCGGCTCCCAGGAGCGGTCGCCGATGAAGAAGTCGTTGCTCGTGATGTCGTCGGTCTTCACGCCGGCCGGATTGACGGCGAATTCGAACGCGGTGCGGTGGTCGTGATAGCTGTCGAAATCCACGTACACCATGTCGCTTTGGAGATTGTCGTCGCGTCGCCCGAGCCGCCGCAACACCTTGGTGGGTTCGTCGTCGAACATCCGGAGTCCGACGTAGATCGCCGCGTCGTCGTACACCAGGTAGACGAGAGTCGACTCCGTCGCGGCCGCGCCTTCGGTGGGATCGATCTGCCGAAATCCCCCCATCGGGGTCGTTTCGCGCCACGCGGCATCGTCGAGACGGCCGTCCAGCGTCGGCGGGCCCTGCACGCGCACGGCGGTGATCGTGGGAGGAATGAGACCGTTGGCGTGGCGCAGCGCAGCCGAATCAACGGTCGAATGAACAGCGAGTGCCTGCAGCAGAACCGGAACGACGGACATACGCGCGGGCCTGAAGGCGTCCCTGATAGGATGCCTTCAAACCCGCGAGCGTTTCAGTGGCCCAGCCGTCAGGGTCTTGTCAGCAGTTGCTCGAACAACGCCAATGCACGAGGATCGTTCGACTGCCCGAGCCAGAAGATCGCCTTCTTACGGATTTCGGGGTCCCGATTCGATTGCGCGATCCGAATCAGGACGGGCACGCCTTCTTCGCGCGGGCGCTGCGACAGCGCAAACACCGCCGACTCGCGAACCTCCCGATCTTCCGCGTCCTCACCCACCAGGTCGCCGAGGCCGCGCGTCGCGGCGGATTCGGCCGCCTGCGATACCCAGAACACCGCCGTGCGCCGCGTTTCCTGCGGCACGTCGCGATTCCGCGCCAATCGCAACAGGTCGGGCCACACCGTCGCGCTGTCGGCCAGGGTCGCCGCGAAGACCGCTTCTCTGCCGACGTTGCCTTCCAACCCAAGGGCGAGGGTCAGCAAGTAGCGAGCGGCTTCCGGGGCGGCCACGCGGCCCAGGTCCGTGGCCGTGCTGGTAGGGACACGGCTTCCCACGGTGACGCGCAATCCGGTGATCCGTCCTTCACGCCGCCGCAAGGTGACGCGGACCGGTCCGGTGTCGCAGGCCGACCGCCAGTCGGCGTCATCGACATCCGAAAAATTGCCGTTCACTTGTTGCCGGCAACGCCCGTTGTCGCAGCTCCACTGGATGATGTTGTGCCCGTTGCCGGTGACGTCGGGCCGGGCGGTGAACGTGAATCGCACGTCACCGCTGGCCGCAGCCACGCGAGCCTCGAGCGATTGGGCGGAAACGAGGGCCGCCGGCAGCAGCCCCAGGGCGAGCGCCGCCATCACAGGACGCGCGCTCATTGGTTGATGATGTCGAGGAGGGCCTGGCGGGCTCGCGGATCACGGGATTGACCGAGCCAGAACACCGCTTTCTTCCTCAATTCGCGATTCGGATCGTTCTTCGCGATGTCGATCAGCTTGTCCACCGCGTCGGACTCGCGACGTTGCGAGTACACGAAGATCAGCTGCTCCTTGATCTCGATATTCGTCGTCCGGTCGTAAATCGCCGCGAGGTCGCTGATCTCGGCGCCGGTCTGGCCCGCCCAGAACAGAGCCTTCTTGCGCATTTCGACCGATTCGCGCTCGTTCACCGCCAGGTCGAGCAGCCAACGCGCGTTTTCTGCGCCGCCCATTTGGCTGAGTGAGAAGATCACCTTTTCCTTCAGATCGTCGCTCGTCACCCGGGTGTAGAGATCACGAAGGAACGCGGCGTTCTCCGCTGAGTGTTGCTGGCCGAGCCAGAAGATCGCCTGCTGGCGGGCTTCGTCGGATGCGCCGGATTGCAAGGCGAAGTCACGCAGAATCTGCCCGGCGCGCGGACCGTGGATCTGCGACAGGGCGAAGATCGCCTTGCCCTGCAGCTCCTCGTCGGTGCTGGAATGCAGAATCGAATCGAGCGCGCTCACCGCCCGCTCGCTGCCTACCTGCGACAACCAGAATACCGCCTGCTGGCGCACTTCCGCATCGGGATCGGTTCGAGCCGCCGTGAGCAACACGTCCTCGGTGTCCGGGGCGCGCTTCTGGGAAATGATGAACACCGCCTTGCGCCGCAGCACCACGCTGCACGGATCGCGACGGGCCAGCACCTGCTTCAAGATCGGCACCGCGGCTTCGGGATCCATTTGCAACAACGCGCTGATCGCCGCCATGCGTGGATCGTCGTCGTCGTCGCCCGAGGGGCACGATCCGGACCTGCTCGTGACCGGGGCGATAGCCGTGGCTGGTGGCGTCGGGGGAGTCGGGGAAGGGCTTGGCGTTGGCGACGGCGAGCCAACGGCGGTGGCATGGCGGCGCACCCACTCGGCCGCGCGGGGATCGCCCTGCTGCGCCAGCTCCCCCTGGATGCGGGCGTACAGCGTCTCCGCTTCGCCGCGGGTCGCGGCGTTCCTGAAATGCCGTTCCTGGTACTCGAGAACGGTCCGCGCCTCGCGGTAGTTGCCGACATCGCCCGTCTTGTACAGGGCGAACGCCCGCCAGTAGTAGGCATCGGGTGTGTAATCGGAGCGAGGATAGCGGCGGATCAGATCGGCGAAGGCGGCCCCCGCATCCGCGTAGCGGCCGCGGTTGAGCAACCGCCGGGCGGCGCGATACAACGAATCTCCCGGGTCCTGATCGTTCCAGACCACCGCCGCATCCGAGAAGTCCCCGAGTGTCCGCAAGCTCTCGAGCGAGGAGAGATCCCCGAGCGTCCGGAGACTTTCGAGCGAAGACAGCTCGCTCAGCGCGCCGAGCTCCGACAGCTCACCGTGCGAGAACAGCTCGCCCAGCCTGACCCCGAGCGCCGGCAATTCCGTCCCGAGGCGCCCCACGGGAGGGACCTGGGGGAGCGGGGGAACAGAGGGAACGGGCGCTGCCGCCGGCTGTTGCATCCCGAGTGTGACGGCGGCGAGGACCCACGACATCGTGACCATCTCAGATCGCTCCTTGTGCGCGCGGCAGCGCGGCCGGTCCCGCGGGAATCGCGGTCCGCAACCGGCTGAGCACGCTCTTTTGGTCGATACCCTGTATGATGAGCTCCACATCCCGCTTGTCCCGCCCCGCGGGGAGTAACGCGATCTGGGCGAGCACCAGCTCGAGGTCCTCGAGCAGCGGTTTCAGCTGGGGATCGTTGCCGGCCGGTGAATCGAGCAGCAACCGGGTAGACGACAGCAGATCCCTGGCCTGTGCAACGAACTGTGGGTCGAGCACTCCAGTGCGTGCATCGCTCCGGAACCCCGCCAGCAACGCCTCGGTGCGTCCCAGGTATTGGGCCGCGGCGAGACGGTAGGCGACGCCGTCGGACGTTTGAGCCACGACGGAATCCACGGGCGGAGCAGGGGCCCTGGGTCCGAGCACCCGGCCGATGGCGATCCCGATCAACAGCACGGCGGCCATCCCGATGCCCCAGCGCCAGGCCGGTCGCATCACGATGACCCGCGGCGTGGTCCGGCGGCGCCGGCGCTCGGTTTCGATCGCCGCCCACATCTCTTCGCGCGGTGTTTCCGGCGGCCGGTGGTACTCCCGCCCCGCTTCGCGCATCATCTCGTCAAACCGATCGTCGTTCATGTGACCCACTCCCCGGCAAAATCCGCCAACGCTTCGCGCAGCTTGGCCCGCGCCCGGGACAATTGCGCCTTGGATGTTCCGACCTCCACGTTCAGCGTGGCGGCGATTTCCTCGTGCGTGTATCCCTCGACGTCGTGCATCACGACCACGGTCCGATACTTCAGCGGCAGCGCATCGATCGCCGCGCGCAAACGGGATTTCAAATCCGGCTCCGCCGTGCGCTGACCAACCGTGACCGCATCGGCCGCCTCGAGGGCCGTTTCCCGGGTGCGAAACCGCTTCGTCTTGCGCAAGCCGTTCAGCGCCACGGAGGTCGCGATGGCGTGTAGCCAGGTCGACAGCCGCGACTCGCCGCGAAACGTGTCGAGCCGCTGAAATGCGCGGATGAACGTCTCCTGGGTGAAATCCCTGGCGAGCTCGTCTTCGCCGGCCAACCGGTAGGCCAGGCGGTAGACCCGGTCGACGTGCGCGTCGTACAGCGCCCGCTCCGCCGCTGGATCCCCCGCTCGAGCCCGGGCGATCAACTCATGTTCGTCCACGCTGCTCCATACGGGGGACGGTCAGTACTGTGACACGGGACAGAAAGAAACGGTTGCGAGTTGGGAGGGAACAGGAAACGCCGCCAAGGCGCCCAGACGCCAAGTGGTTCCTAGGAGTCAGGGGCGAGGGCCGCAGAGTGGCCGCAACGCCTTACCTCGTACCAAACAGCCTATCCCCTGCATCCCCCAGACCGGGAAGGATGTAGCCCTTGTCGTTCAGCTGGCGGTCCAGCGCCGCCGCGAACACGGGGACGTCGGGGTGCTGGGCCAGCATGGTGCGGACCCCTTCGGGGCATGCGACGAGACAGAGAAACCGGATGCGCTGGGCCCCGGCGCGCTTCAGCGTCGAGACCGCATCGGCTGCGGAGCCACCGGTGGCGAGCATCGGATCCAGGACAAAAAAATCACGAGCATCGGGACCGGAGGGCACCTTGAAGTAATACTCCACCGGTTTCAGCGTCGCGTGATCCCGATAGATCCCGATGTGGCCGACGCGCGCCGAGGGAATGAGCTGCGCGATGCCGTCCACCATCCCGAGGCCGGCGCGGAGGATGGGAACCAGCACGAGCTTCTTGCCGGCGACGCGCGTGCCCTGCATCCGCTCGAGCGGCGTGTCGATCTCGACGCTCTCGATCGGGAGGTCCTTCGTCATCTCGTAGGCCATCAGCATCGCGATCTCACCGACCAGCTG
>Ga0075424_100000325_pt1 | contig 35583 bp, 28 predicted proteins | sample SoiMethybrSBSTD3_FD_75301 | JGI IMG/M metagenome (GOLD analysis project Ga0075424, IMG submission 75301) | Bulk soil microbial communities from a Populus tree surrounding site in Tennessee, USA - Soil MetaG P. TD hybrid SBSTD3 | ecosystem: Environmental > Terrestrial > Soil > Tree plantation...
ACGCTCCGAGGTCCGCCTAAAGGCGGACGCTCCGAGGTCCGCCTAAAGGCGGACGCTACTGCGGCCAAACCGAGCCGTAGCGTCCACCTTCAGGTGGACCTTTCTATATGGCGCGATTGCTCTTTGTGGCGTTTTTGCTCGTTCCAGGCATCGCGGGTGCCGCGGAAAAGATCGACGTTTCCGTCCGCGGCAAGACGCTCACGCTGACGCTGTACCGGCCTGCGGCGGGTACGGCGCCGCGGGGCACCATCCTCATGGGCAGCGGCGACGCCGGCTGGGTCGGACTCGGCGTGACGATGTCGGAAGAGCTCTCCGAGCAGGGCTATGTCGTCGCTGGCATCAACGTCCGGCAATATCTCTCGTCGTTCACCGTCGGCCGGTCACACGTCGAGATGTCAGACGTCCCCGGCGACTACCGTGTCTTTCGCGATACGCTGATCCAGAGAGGGGCGCTCATCCGGCCCGTAGTGCTGTCGGGCATGTCCGAAGGGGCTGCGCTTGCGGTGCTGGCCGCCGCTGACGCGAAGAACCACGACTGGATCGACGGGGTCATCACGATGGGGCTCCCATCGAGCGCCGAGCTGGCGTGGCGGTGGACAGATGTGAGCTCGTTGATCCTGAAGCGCGATGCGAACGAGCCATCGTTCGCGCCCAACGACGTGATCGCGGCCGTCGCCCCGCTGCCGCTCTACATGATTCAGTCGTCGAAGGACGAATACGTGCCGAAGGCTGAATACGACCGTCTGAGCGCTACGGCTCGCGAGCCGAAGAGGCTGGTGGTCATCGACGCGAGCAACCACCGGTTCACCGACAAGCGGCCGGAGCTCCAGGCGGCGTATGCGGCGGGCCTCGCCTGGATCGCGCGCGCATCGCCGAGAGGGAAGCCGCGGTGACGGAGACCTCCTGGCGCGAGCATCCGCGGATCGAAGCGGCATCCTCCTGGATCGTCGCGCACGCGGCGCGGCTCTGGGGGTTCGCGCTGTTCGGGATCGTGCTCGCGCTCTCGTGGCACACGCTCCGTGAGGTGCACACGCGGGAAGTGCGCGAGGTGCTGCGCTCGCTTCACGCGCGCGAGCTGACGATCGCGGCCGCCGTCACGATCGTCAACATCGCCATCATGGGGCTCTACGACGTGATGGCGTTCCGCCACACGCAGACCAGCGCCATGGAGCGCTGGCGCTTCGGCGCCGTGGCGTTCTGCTGGAGCAACTTCCTCACGCTCGGCCCGGTCGCCGGCCCTGCGATCCGCTTCTGGCTGTATCGCCGCCGCGTGACCGACCTGTCCGAGCTGCATCCCGGGATTGTCTCCGTCATCATCGCCTTCACGTCCGGGCTCGCGGGATGGACGCTTGCGGTTCTCGTCGTCTCACGAACCGGCGGCGGCGTCTTCACGGTCGCGGCGCTGGCGCTGATGTTCGTCCTGGCTGCCGCGTGGGCCGGCCGATCGATCGCGCAGCGGACGGAGCGCTTCGCGGGACCCCCTGCCGGGCGCATCCGGACGGTGGAGCTCGCGCTCGTCGGGTGGCTCGACTGGTTCCTTGCCGCGATTGTCTTCCTGTCCTGCCTGTATGCAACGGGGTACACGGCTCCTGTGCTCAACCTCGTGGACGGGTTCTTCTTCGGCCAGGTGATCGGCCTCGCGAGCCTCGTGCCTGGAGGATTCGGCAGCAGCGATGCGTTCTGGATCGCGAGGCTGCCGTTCGATCAGAGCGTCACGGCGGCGGCGCTCGGCGCGTATCGCTTCATTTATTACGTTGCGCCCTGGTTCTGCGCGTCGATGGTGCTGCTCTCGTGGGCGACGCGGGCCTCCTCGCGGCGAGTGGACGTGGCGCGGCGGATCACGGCAAGCCTCGTCGGGGGAGGCGGCGTGCTGATGATTCTCAGCAGCGCATCGCCTGCGCTTCACGCGCGGCTCGTCCTGCTCGAGCACTACGTGCCGCTGCCGCTCGTCGAAGCCGGGCAGATCGCGGCCGCGTTTGCGGGACTGCTGCTGCTGGTGCTTGCGCGCGGCCTCGCGCGCGGATATCGCAGCGCGTTCAAGCTGACGCTGGCGCTCCTGCTCCTCGCCGGGTTCGCGTCGCTCCTCAAAGGGCTCGACTGGGAAGAGGCGCTCGTGCTCGGCACGATTGGCATTGCCGCGTGGTCGCAATCCGCGCTCTTCGATCGCGCGAGCGGCGGCGACTGGCTCGAGTGGGCGGATCTCGGGCTCGCGTTCGCGGCGCTGCTGCTGTTCGTTCTCTTCGGCACCTTCTCGCATCACATCGGCGCGTCGGCCTTCGAGAGGTGGACGTCGATCGGGTATCGGCTCCAATCCGCGCGCTTCCTGCGCACGGCGGCGTCCATGCTGCTGGCTGTCACCGCCGCGGCCCTCTACGTCGTCATTCGAACGCCGATCCGCTTCGAGTCGCCAGAGGAGGAAGACATCAGCCGCGCGCTGCAGGCGCACCAGGCGTACGGGACCGGGACGACGCCCATGATGGTCGCGGTCGGTGACAAATCGGTGTTCTTCGACGGCCCACGCGGGTTCTGCTTGTATCGCACGATTGGTCCGTACCTGACGGTTTTTTCCGACCCCATGGTCCGTTCGCAATCGGAGCGCGGAGCCTTCATGGACGCGCTCTTCGCGTTCGCGGCGAACCTCGATCGGCGGCCGCTGTTCTACCAAATCTCAGTCGAGTGGATTCCGCTCCTGCACGATCGCGGCTATCACCTGTTCAAGCTCGGGGAGGAGGCGCTGGTGCACCTCGATCGGGTGGTCCTCGAGGGACACGCGGGAAAGATGAATCGGCAGATCCTGCGGCGGGCCGAGCGTGACGGCGTGTCGTTCCGCATCCTGCAGACCGACGAAATCGATCGCCGCATGACGGAACTCGCGGACATTTCGGATGGCTGGCTGCGTGCGAAGGGAGTGATCGAGCGGCAGTTTTCGATCGGCTTCTTCGATCCCGCCTACATGCGCCGGTTTCCGTGCGCGGTCGTGGAGACGACGAACGAGGAGCGCCGGCTGCTGGCGTTCGCGAATCTCCTCGAAGGGCCGCGCTCAGAGGAGCTGTCGGTCGATCTGATGCGATATCGCACGGACGGACCAGGGGTCATGGACTTCCTGCTGCTGTCGGTGATGCTGTACGGAAAGGAAATGGGCTACCGCCGGTTCAACCTCGGCATGGCGCCGCTCGCGTCGGTTGGCGAGCACCGGCGCGCGCGCATCGGCGAGCGCCTGGCGGGACTGCTCTTCCGCCGCGGCGAGCAGTGGTACAACTTTCAGGGCGTTCGTTTCTACAAACAGAAGTTCGACCCCGAATGGCTGCCGCGATACATGGCGTACCAGAGCGCGCCCGAGTGGCCCGTCGCGCTCGCGCACGTGAGCGCGTTGATCGCGGGAAGCTGGGGAAGCGCGCTGTTGCCCGGCCGCGAACGGGCCAATCGGGATCCCGAACACCGGCTGGCGACGGTCGGGCGTGCGTAGACTTCGAGCCCTCGCCATCCTCCTGTGCGTCGCCGCGTCCGGCTGCGCGATCAACCGGCCGCCCGTCGTGCCCGATCGTCCGGCCACGTTGAACGGACACGGCCTGCAGCTTCATTTCGCCAACGCGGGCGGACCGTCAACGCTTCCGCTCCTGGTGTTTGCCACGGGCGACGGCGGGATGCATCGCAAGGATCTGGACCTGTACCATCATCTCGATCGGTGGGGCTACCCGCTCGTCGGCTTCGACGCGCACGATTACGTCAAACACCTCGGACCATCAGAGGTAACGACCCCGGAGCGGCTCGCGGAGGATTACCGGCATGTGATCGCAGCGGCTCGCGATGTGCTGCACCTCGAACCGGCGCGGCCCATCGTGCTCGTCGGCGTCTCACGCGGCGCCGGGCTGTCGGTCGTCGCGGCAGGCGAGCTGCGCGGGGCGATTGCCGGGGTGGTCGCGATCGCGCTGACGCGCGAAGAGGAATACGTGCGCTGGCGGCACCTCCTGCCGCGGCGCGAAGTGATGGTGGATATCGAGGACTATCTGCCGGAGCTCGGCGATCTGCCGCTCGCGGTCGTCCAGTCGACCCACGATCAATACATGCCTGCGGCCGACGCCCGCATCCTGCTGGGGCCGGACACGCCCAGGCGGTGGCTGCAGATCGTCGATGCGCGGAACCACAGCTTCAGCGACGCACGCAATTGGATGTACGACGCAACGAGGAGGGCGATTAGCTGGGTCGAAACACGGATCCCCAATCACCAATCGTCAATCCCCAATCACGAATCGGCAATCCCCAGTCGTTAATCGCCGAATCCCTGATCCTTAATCGGCGCTTCAGCCGGATCCCGCATCCCGGATCCCGCATCCCGCATCCAGGATCCCGCATCCCGACGATAATCTCTCTATGAATTGTCCCAACTGCGGTGCCGCGATGGAGCTGTCGGCGGCGCACGGCTTCTATCACTGTCGCTACTGCGGCACGTTCCACTTTCCCGACTCCGTCGACGATCAGGGCGTGCGCGTGCTGGGCCCCGCGGAGAAGCCTTTCGCATGTCCCGTCTGCGACGTTCCCCTCGTGCTGGCGATGCTCGAGCACTCCCAGGTGCACTACTGCGGGCGATGCCGTGGACTGCTGATCCCGCGCGGCCGGTTCGCCGAGATCGTCGGCCGGCGGCGATCGTGGGCAGAAGGACCGCCGGTCATGCCGATCCCGCCGACGAAGGATGCCCTCGGCCGCAAGCTCACCTGCCCGACCTGCGGCAAGCGGATGATCGCCGATCGCTATTACGGCCCCGGCAATGTCGTCATGGACGGATGTCCGTCGTGCGACACGGTGTGGCTCGACTTCGGGGAGCTGAAACAGATCGTCGACGCGCCGGGCGCCGATCGCGGCACCCGCGATCGGTCGCGATTGGCGGATTAGCGACGCGTTCGCGGAATCAACGACAGGCTTCTCCCTTTCTCCCCCTCTCTTGTTTTATCTTTGGCGCGGCTGTCGCTGAACCTTGCCGGAACGTTCCCCGCATCCCGATTCCGAGCCGCGAGCCGCGAGCCGCGACCCGCGATCCACTAGAATGACCGCGTGACGCTCGCGACGGGAACGCGCGTCGGTCCTTACGAGATCACACGGACGCTCGGCGCGGGCGGAATGGGCGAGGTGTATCGCGCCCGCGATACGAAGCTTCATCGCGAAGTGGCAATCAAGGTCCTGCCCGGACTCTTCGCGTCCGACCCGGATCGCCTCGCGCGCTTCGAGCGAGAAGCGCGCATCCTCGCGGCGTTCAATCACCCGAACATCGCCACGCTGTACGGGCTCGAAGAGCAGGACGGCGTGACCGCGATTGTCATGGAACTCGTCGAAGGGGAGACGCTCGACAACAGGCTGGAAGCGAAGGGCAGGCTGTCGGTGGGCGAGACGATCGCCATCGCCCGCCAGATCGTCGACGCGCTCGACGCCGCGCACGAGCGAGGCATCATCCACCGCGATCTGAAGCCGGGCAACATCAAGCTGACAGCCGACGGCGTCGTGAAGGTGCTCGACTTCGGTCTCGCCCTCGATCCCACGGCCCCGACGGCAGAGGCGGCGACCTTCGTATCCCCGGTGACGGCGCCCGGATTGATCATGGGCACCGCCGCCTACATGAGCCCCGAACAGGCCCGCGGCCTGCCGGTCGACAAACGGTGCGACATCTGGGCATTCGGGTGTGTGCTGTACGAGCTGCTGACCAGTGCGTCGCCGTTCGCGGGCGAGTCGATGTCCGATGTCATCGCCAACGTGCTTCAACGCGAGCCCGATTGGAGCGCGCTCCCGCCATCGACCCCGCCGCCGCTCGTTCGGCTGATTCAACGCTGTCTGCAGAAGGATGTGAAGAAGCGACTGCGAGACATCGGTGACGCGCGCGTCGATCTCGACGATGCCGCGGCACCGCCGAGCGCCGCGACGACCGGACTCACGTCCAGGCGGCGTACGTGGTTGCCGCTGACCGCCGCCGCGGCGGCGCTCCTGGCCCTGATGCTCGTCGCCGGCTGGGTTGTGGCGGGCCGGACCGAAGCGGGCCCGCACCTCTCACATCCGCTCCGCCTCACCAACTCCACCGCACGCGAGTTCAGCCCCGCCATCTCGCCCGACAACAAGTGGGTCGCGTACTACTCAGAGTTGAACGGCCGCAGCGATCTCTGGGTGAAGTTTCTCGACAGCGGCGCCGCGATCAATCTGACGGCTTCGCTGAGTCTCGATCTGCCGGTGCGCGCCGTCATCGGCGGCCTCGCGATCTCGCCAGACAACCGCATGATTGCGGTTGCCTCACGCGCGACGCCCGGTTTGCCCGGCTACGACGCGTGGTTGATCCCGGCGCCGGTCGGCGGCGCTCCTCGCAAGCTGCTGTCGCTGCTGCAGGCCATGCAATGGTCACCGGACGGGAAACAGATCGTCTGCATCCGCGCCGGCTCGCAGCGCGGCGACGCGCTGGTTGTCGCCGACAGCGACGGAAGCGATGAGCGCGACCTGGTCTCCGCCCAGGGGGGCCGCCACATCCACTGGCCCGCGTGGTCCAGGGACCAACGGTGGATCTATTTCATTTCCTCCTACGACACAGCAAACACCGGGCAATCGGAAATCTACCGGGTTCCCGCTTCAGGCGGCGGCGTGGAACCGGTGATTGCGACGAGCCGACGGGCAATCTTTCCGGCCCCCCTTCCGGATGGCGGGTTGATCTACGCCGCGAACCCCGACGCCGTCGACCTGTCGCTCTGGTGGTCGAATGCCCGCGGTGGAGTACCCCGTCAGCTGACCATGGGCGTTGGCGAGTACTCCGAAGCACGACTCTCGAGCGACGGATCGAAGATCGTCGCGACCGTCAGCGACACGCTGCAGTCGGCGATCTATCGAATCCCGCTCGCCAGTCCTGCGGCCGAACCGATTCGGGTAACGGACGGCTTCAGCGGCGACATGGATCCGTCCGTGGATCTGCGCCATGACCGTATCGTGTTCAGCTCCGCACGGTCCGGCCACCGCAACCTCTGGATCTCGAGGATCGACGGCAGTGAGGCGCACCCGCTGACGACCGAGAACGCCATCGATGAACGGCCGGCATTCTCGCCTGACGGCAAGCAGGTCGCGTTCGTCTCCGATCGCGGCGGCAAGCAGGGCATCTGGGTCGTGAGCGCCGACGGCGGGGCGCCGAAGCTGCTGGCCAACGCGCGCGTGCTGGACACGCTCACGTGGACACATGATGGCACACGCGTAATCTACTCGGTGCCGGGCGGTGATATGCCTCGTCTCGACGGCGTCACGGTCGAGAACGGCCGCGTAGAGGCAGTCACGTTGCCCACCGCATCTGCGGTGGCGCCGGCCTGGTCGCCGACCTCCGACGTGATTGCGTATCTCGATCCGGGAGCAAGCCCGCAATTGCAGAGCAGCGGATCCAGGGCGGGCCGTATGGCCCTCGTGTTCGCCGACTCGCGCGGCGGGCGCGTGTTCCCAGATCTGCCACCGGAAGCCTTTACCAACGGATCGCTCGCGTGGTCTCCCGATGGCCGTCGTCTAGCCGGCCTGAGATTTCCGATAAACGCGGAAGCAAGCATCTGGATCGTCGAAACCACTGGCGCAGCGCCGATTAGGAAAGCGATCGACCTGCCGGTTTCGATGCGCCCGCGCGGCCTGACGTGGACGGCCGATGGCTCCAGCCTCCTGATCTCCGCGGTGCAATCGGCCAGCGACATCGTAATGTTCGACGTGAGCCGCTGAGCGCCGACGGAATTTTCTGCCCAGCCGTCATTGATTCCGGACACCGCTCGAGCGTCATTTGCCCGAAATTCGTGCGACAGCCGCGGCACGCTTCCTGCCATTGTTCGTTTGTGGGAGGGCAGAGTATGCGACCTCAGGCATGTGTGGCGGCGCTCCTGCTGGCTCTTCCGCTGGCAGGGGCGCCGGCGTTCGCGCAGAATAATTCGTCGCGCGCGCAGAATTCGGGCTCGTCGGACACGATGCGGTTTCAAGGGATGGACCGGAACCACGACGGGGTCGTCACCCGCCGGGAATGGCGCGGCAGCGATCAGTCGTTCCGGGCCCACGACTGGAACGGCGACGGTGTGCTCTCGGGCGATGAAGTGCGGGTGGGGGCCACTCGTCGGATGGCGGACAGGAACGACGATTACACGCCCAACCGCCGGGCGACGTTCTACGACTGGACCCAGACGGGATTCAAGAACCTCGATGCGAACGACGACGGGCGCATCACCATGGATGAGTGGCACTACGACCTCGAGTCGTTCCGCCGCGCCGACCGCAACGGAGACGACGAGCTGGCGCGCAACGAGTTCCTGACGGGCGACACCGACGTCGACATGGAGGATCGGTTCGATTACCTCGATGCGAACAACGACGGTCGGATCGATCGATCCGAATGGCACAGCAGCGCGGATGCGTTCCGCTGGCTGGATCGCAACCGCGACGGCGTCCTGAGCCGCGCGGAAGTGGTCGGCGATGAAACGCAGCAGACGCGCACCGTCGATCAGTTCTCGAGCCTGGATGAGAACCGCGACAATCGCATCACGCCCGACGAGTGGCAGTGGTCGCGGCGCAGCTTCTACGACTACGACCGGAACCAGGACGGCGTCATCTCGCGCGACGAGTTGAACAGAGCGCCAGCCGGCGGCCCGGTGGGCACGAGCGGCTCCAACAGCGAGACGATCGTGGTGCCGTCAACCGTCCGGTGGTACGACTCCGGAATCGAAGTTCGTTCCGGCGACGTGATCTCGTATCGGGCGACGGGGACAATCCGGATGTCGCTCGGCAACGACACCGATAGCGCGACTCCGGCGGGTTCGGTGAACGGCCGGCGTGCGGCTGACGCGCCGCTGCGGGATCAGCCGGCGGGTGCGCTGATCGCGCGGGTCGGCAGCGGCGCACCGATGTTGCTCGGCGAGAACGGCGAAGTTCGCGTGTCGAACAGCGGCCGCCTCTACTTCAGCGTGAACGACGACTACCTCATGGACAACAGCGGCGACTACCGCGTGACTCTGACGATCCGCCGATAAGCCACAAGGGGGGTGCCGCGCACCCCCCTTATATAATTCCGCGCATGTCCCGACTGACCGGAGCGTTGATTCTGGTAGGGGTGTGCGCGGGCGCCGCGGTGTACGGCTGGCGCGTGATACGCACGCCGGAGCGGCGTGAGATTACCAACCCGCACGTGAAGGCCGATCGCCGCGCGGAGCAAGTGCGGCGGTCATTGTTGAACGAGCTTCAACCCGTCAGGCTTGCCAACTGCGATCTGCAGCGGTTTGGCGAGGCGAACGACGGCGGCTATCTGCTCTGCGGCAACCTGCTGCAGGGCGTGCAGTCCGGCTACTCGTACGGCATCTCCGGGTACGACGGGTGGGGCTGCGAGATCTCACGCCGGTTGAAGGTTCCGGTTCATCAATACGACTGCTTCGACCTGACCCGGCCCGTCTGCGAGGGCGGCCGGACGACCTTTCACGCCGAGTGCGTCGCCGGCTCGCCGTCGGTCGACAAGGACCGGCGGGTCTTCGACACCCCCGAACATCAGTTCGCGAAGAACGGCGACGGGGGCAAGTACCTCGTGATGAAGATCGACGTCGAGGGCGCCGAGTGGGATACGTTTCTCGCGACGCCCGACTCCGTGCTCGATCAGATCGATCAGCTCGCCGTGGAGTTTCACGGCTCCGGCGAGGAGCGGTTCCTGGACGCGGTCGCGCGGCTGAAGCGGCTCTTCTACGTCGCGAACCTGCACTTCAACAACTACAGCTGCGTCGACAACGCGGCGCCATTCCCGTCGTGGGCCTACGAAGCGCTGCTGGTCAGCAAGCGTCTGGGGAAGCTCGATACGTCAGGCGCTCCCGTCACGCCGAGCCCGCTCAACGCGCCAAACAATCCCAAAGTTCCCGATTGTCAGTCACGATAGAGCGCCTGCGGCCCGAGCGAGCGGCCGGAGGGCAGCGCCGCGTAGCGGCGCCCGCGAGCGAGAGCGCGTGGGGGTGGGGCCCCACGCGCAGTGATAAATGAAGACGATTACTTCTCGCTGGCGTACTTACTGTTTTCCTGCTGCAGGTCGGCCGCGGTAAGGTGCGCGTCGCGGATGAGGATCCGATATTTGAACGTCGCAGATTTCCCTGGCTGCATCGTCAGCTTACGCTCGGGCTGCGTCGGATCGTACGCGTGCATCCCGATCGGATTTGCGGCAAACAGGCCGTAGCCGCGCGCGTGCCAGTAGGTCGGGTAAGCGTCGCTCGACGGGTGGTTCAGGATGGCGATGGTCACGGGCTTTCCTTCAACGTCCCCGACGAGTCCGACCCACGGACCTCGCGTGCCCCATACGGCATCGCCCGTTTTACCATCGCTGCCGATATAGCGTCCTTCGGGGCTCTCGAGCGAGCGCGCGACGCGGATGCCGAATGCGCCTTCCTTGGTGTCGTTGAACGTCAGCGCTGTATCCGCCGCCGTCCACGTCGTCGTGCGATCGATCGTGCGCACGCCGGGACCGCCAGTGAAGACGAACGCCGTCTGCTCGTGAATCAGAACGGTGCCGTCCGGGATGACCCAGTCCGCCGTGATCGCCAGCTGTCCCTCTTTGTCACTGCTCGTCGCGCGCGTAATCATCTTCTGCACGATCACGCCCGTCTTCGGCTTCAGGTTCGCGGGCGTCTCCGTGGAGTTTCCCCAGAAATCGTAGCCGTTCACGTCGCCGTAATTGAACCAGTGCCCGACGTGGTGCGGATGGTCGGTGTGTTCACCTGGACGCGGTTCGAGCGGATATCCGCGGGTGACGATCGTGCCCGACGCGCTGCGAATCGGATACAGGACCGGCTTCTCGGCCGATTGCGGATAGAGGTACGAGGTGAAGGGCTGGCCATCGATCGAGATGTCCACGCGCCGATCGGCGGGGCGGCTCACGACTTCGACGCCGTGCGCGGCGGTGCGTGACAGCGAGACGACGCCCAGCGACAGCAGGAACAGCGCAATCAACGGGAGAAGCGGTTTTTTCATGGTCTTATCCGAAGCTGCGGACGCCATCCTCCGCCGTGTCGAAGGACTCGAAGATCTCCATCAGTCCACTGATGTCCATCACGCGGTAGCTGCGCGCCGACGGGTGCACGAGCTTCAGGTTGCCGCCCTTGCGGGTGAGGCTGACGTACTTGGCCGCGATGACGCCGACGCCGAAACTATCGATGTAGGTCACGTCGCGCAGATCCAGCAGGAACTTGAGCCGTGCCTCGTCGATCAGATTGGTGATGCGTTCGCGGAGCTGCTGCGCGCCATCGCCGTAGACGATCCGTCCAGCCACTCGCAGCAGCGTGACGTCCCCGAAGCGGCGTTCGTCGATGGTCATCTGCGACAGCCTGCGGCGGCGGCGAACCCGGCGGATTATACGCCTTTCGGCCGGGTTCTCCGGTTTCTGCAAACCTTCGGGCGGGTTTCCTCGTCTCAGGAAGCATGTCCTTTCTGAAAAAGCTCTTTTCCAGAAATACCGCCCCCCGGCCCCGGGTGCGAATCTGCGTCGAGTGCGGCATGCCGATCGCCGAGCACAAGGAGTGGTGCAGTATTCTGCGGACCCAGCGGGAGCGCGAGGCTCGGGAGCGCGAAGGTCGGCAGCGCAGCACCCTTCCTGAAGGCGCCTGACTCGGCGAGGCCCGCCAGGCGCCACGGGGCGCACCGGTTGAATAGGCTACGCCGGGCTGTCGCCGACATGCGACAATGCTCGCAGTTTCGCAAAGCAGGAGGCAGACATGGCCGAGCCTCAGCAGTGCGCTCACCCGGGTTGTTCCTGCGCGGTCCCTCCCCATGGCGAATTCGGCAAGTACTGCTCTGAACATTGCAAGGAAGCGAAGGGGATGACCGAGCTCCGTTGCGGCTGCCGGCACCCGGGCTGCAGCTGATCAGCGGCCGAACTCGCGGGTCGACTCGATTTCCCGCCGATACGCGTCGATCTCGGCCGTCGTCTGCGCCGGCGTCCAGCCCAGCTGCGTACCCATTGCAGCCGCGATCTCCCGTACGACATTCCACCCCTGATCGGCCGACGCCCCCAGTGCCGTCCGACGTCTCATAAAATCCGACAGGCGAACGGCGTGTTCATGCGCGGCAGCGAACGCCGCGTGCGCCGCCAGGTCGTCGTGGCGGGGTGGTTCCGTCAGCGCCGTCCGGCCGGTCGCGCAGGGCACATTCACCCCGAGCCGGCGGCAGACGACGTCGGTGGCGTCTTCCGCGATCGCGCGATACCCGGTAATCTTTCCGCCAAGCACGGAAATCACACCCCGCTCCGGCGCATCCTCCAGGATCTTGTGCATCCGCGAGACCGATGACGGCGAGCCTCCACGCTTCACCAGCGCACGCACGCCCGCGGTGGTGAAGAGCACACTGTCCAGGCCGAGCTGCGGAAACACATGGCGGACCGACGCGAGCACGTATTCGACGTCGGCGCGCGTCGCGCGCGCGTTCGCCGGATCGCCGTCGTAGTCCGTGTCGGTGGTTCCGATCCAGGTCTGTCCGCCGCGCGGGATTGCGAACATCAGGCGGCGATCGACCGCGGAAAAGACGACGAGCGCATGCGCGGTCACCTCGGGTACCACGATGTGAATGCCCTTCGTTTTTCTGATTCCGTATTTCACCCACGCACCCGTGGCATTGACGAGCACCCTGCCGCGGATCTCCGCGTCGCGCCCGTCCAATCCGTCGCGGACCCGCACGCCAGCCGCGACGCCGTTGTCCGCGATGATTGACGTTGCCTCGCAATAGTTGACGATCGCCGCGCCATGCCGCTCGGCATCGAGCGCGTTCTCGAGCGCGAGTCGTTCGGGCAGATCGACGCGCGCGTCGAAGTATGCCGCCGCGCCGCGCACGTCGCTGCGGCGCAGCGCGGGTGCGAGCGCGGCCGCCTGCGCGGCGTTCAGCATGCGGTGAGGGGGCAGCGACCTGTCGTAGCTGAGCGCGTCATACAGCATCAGGCCCGCACGGGTTTTCAGCCGGGCGAACGAGGATCCCGCGAAGAAGGGAATGACGAACTCGAGCGGCGCGACCAGGTGCGGCGCGATACGCAGCAGCGTCTCGCGCTCGCGCAGATCCATCCGGACCAGCCGGAAATCGAGCATCTCGAGGTAGCGCAACCCGCCATGCACGATGCGCGTCGACGCGGCGGTCGTCCCGCCGCCGAAGTCACGCTGCTCGACGAGCGCCACGTGCAGGCCGCGGAGCGCCGCATCGCGCGCGATCCCGCAGCCGATGATCCCGCCGCCGATCACGATCACGTCGAAGCGCTGCCGCTCGATCTCGCGCAGTCTGGACACGGTCAGATTGTACGCGGCGTCAGGGAATGAACTAAGAGACCACGAAGGGCACGGAAACAGAAGTCGTCTCGCACCTCGCGCGCGGTCTCTTTTCTCCGTAGTGTCCGTGACCTCTGAGTTTTTTCACGATTGCAGCGGCTGTGCTAAGGTGCGCGGATGCAAACACTGCTTGCGGAGGCTGTAGGGACGCTCCTCCTCGTCCTGCTCGGCGACGGCGTGGTCGCGAACGTGGTCCTGAATCGCACGAAGGGTCAGAACGGCGGCTGGATTGTGATTACGGTCGGGTGGGGTGTCGCCGTCGCGACGGCGGTGTATGCCGTGGGCCGGATCAGCGGGGCCCATCTGAATCCTGCGGTCACGATCGGGCTGGCCGCGATCGGCAGCTTCAGCTGGAGCGAAGTGCCCGGATACATCGCCGCGCAGCTCGCCGGCGGGTTCGTCGGCGGGGTGCTCGTGTGGCTCGCGTATCTGCCGCACTGGGGTGCGACGCCGGACCCGAAGGCCAAGCTTGCCGTCTTTTCCACAGGGCCGGCGATCTCCAACGCGATCGCCAATGTGGTCGCGGAAATCATCGGTACCGCGGTGCTGCTGTTCGGCATCCTTGCGATCGCCGCCAACGCGCAGACGCTCTCGAAGCCGGGAGACGTCGACCTGTCGTTCGTGTTCAGCCGCGGGCTGCAGCCGCTGCTGGTTGGCGTGCTCGTGCTGGGAATCGGGTTGTCGCTCGGCGGCCCGACGGGCTACGCGATCAATCCAGCCCGCGATCTGGCACCGCGCATCGCGCACGCCCTCCTGCCGATTCCGGGCAAGGGAGACTCGGACTGGGGTTACAGCTGGATCCCGGTGATCGCACCGATTATCGGTGGCGTCCTGGGCGCGCTGAGTTATTGGGCCATCGGCTTTTGAGGGAACGGGGTCACACCGGAGGAAACGGGGAAAAACGCTTCGCTAACCACGGAGGAACGGCGGTAACGGAGAAATGTTTTTAGGGAGAAGATCTTCTTGGAAATAACTTTCGCGATTGAGATCGCAAACGTCTTCTCCCAAAAGGAAAACTCCGTTTCCTCCGTTGCTCCGTGGTTAGCGACAGCGGTCTTCCCGGTTCGCTCCGCTCTCCTCCGCTCACTCCGGAGGTGCACAAATTGCGACAGTACGTTGGCGCGGTAGATCAAGGGACAACCAGCACCCGCTTCATGGTGTTCGACAAGGCCGGCCGCGAGATCGCGCGTCATCAGGTCGAGCACGATCAGATCCTGCCGCGGCCGGGGTGGGTCGAGCACGATCCGCTGCAGATCGTGGCGCGGACGAATGAGTCCATTGCGGGCGCATTGAGCGCCGGAGGATTGACGGCGTCGGATCTAGCGGCCATCGGCGTGACGAATCAGCGCGAAACGACGGTCGTGTGGAACCCGAAAACGGGGCGTCCCTGGTACAACGCGATCGTGTGGCAGGACACGCGCACCGACAAGATCGTGAACGCGCTCGACGCCGCGTCGGCGGCCATGGTCCGGGCGAAGACGGGGCTGCCGCCCGCCACGTATTTTTCCGGCGCGAAGATTCAGTGGATCCTCGACAACGTCGACGGCGTGCGCGACGCCGCGGCCCGCGGTGAAGCGGTATTCGGCAACATCGACACGTGGGTGATCTGGAACCTGACCGGCGGGCGAGACGGCGGGTCGCACGTGACCGACGTGACCAATGCAAGCCGCACGATGCTGATGGATCTCCAGACGCTCGGCTGGGACGACGACCTGTTGTCGATCTTCAAAGTACCGGCGGCGATGCTGCCGGCGATCCGCTCGTCGTCCGAGCGCGCGTCGTACGGCGTGACGCGGCGCACCGGGCCGGTCGGCGGGGAAGTGCCGGTCAGCGGCGACCTCGGCGATCAGCAGGCGGCGATGGTCGGGCAGGTGTGCGTCTTGCCCGGCGAGGCGAAGAATACCTACGGCACCGGCAATTTCATGCTCCTGAACACCGGCCGCGAGATCGTGCCCTCGAAGTCGGGGCTGTTGACGACCGCGTGCTATCGGATGGGCGACACCGCGGCGATCTACGCGCTCGAGGGATCGATCGCGGTCACGGGGTCGGCGGTGCAGTGGCTGCGCGACCAGCTCGGGATCATCGGCTCCGCGGGGGAAATCGAAGCGCTCGCCTTGTCGGTGCCCGACAACGGCGGCATCTACTTCGTTCCCGCGTTCTCCGGATTGTTTGCGCCGTACTGGCGGTCCGACGCGCGCGGCGCGGTCGTCGGCCTGTCGCGCTTCAACACGAAGGCGCACCTCGCCCGCGCGACGCTCGAGGCGATCTGCTTCCAGACGCGCGCCGTGCTCGACGCGATGGTGAAGGACTCCGGCGTGCGGCTCGAAGTCCTGAAGGTCGACGGCGGCGCGACGGTCAACAACACGCTGATGCAGCTGCAGGCCGACGTTCTCGGCGTGCCGGTCGTCCGTCCCGTCGTGGCGGAGACGACGGCGCTCGGCGCCGCGTATGCCGCGGGGTTGGCCGTCGGATTCTGGAAGGATCTGGCCGACCTGCGGCAGAACTGGAAGATGGATCGGCAGTGGGAGCCGCGCTGGTCGACCGATCAGCGCGACGCGGCGTACGCCGGCTGGGAAAAAGCGGTCGAGCGCACGCTCAACTGGGCGTGAAGTTCGGCTGCTCTTCTCCCGACAGATCGCGGCCCAGCCACCAGACGAAGACGACGAGCATCATCGCCGGAATGAGAGCTCCCCAGATCCCGGTGATGCCGACATACCGGAGCACGCCGGGTCCGGCGCGCGAGACGACTGTCAGCAGCACCGCCGCCCAGGCGAACGCCGAGATGAGATTCAGAATCGTAAACCGCGCGGGCGGCACGCCGGCATACGCGCACGCCGCGGTGATCGCGATGCGCAGGCCCGGAGCGAATCTGATCACGAGCACCATGAGCGCCTGATGGCGCCGGACGCGCGCGACGACCGCGTCGCGGCGCGCGGCGATCGGGCGAACCCGCGTCAGCCAGCGGGACAGCCGCCCACGAAGCACGTAGAAGATCAGCTGATCGCCGGCGGCGGCGCCGAGCGCGCCCCAGAGTCCAACGGCGAGGGCGTCGAGCTTTCCGGCGGCGACGAGTACGGCCGCGCCAACGAACACGATCTCTCCTTCCACCGCGGCGGCCAGGAATATTCCGGCATACGCCAGCGCGAGGGCAGGCGTCACGCGCCCACCGCTTCACGTACGACTGACGCGACCCGCGCGACCTGTTCTGGTCTGAGCGAGGCGTACACCGGCAGCTGAATCGCCTCGGCCGCGCGTTCGGCGCCGGGAGTCGGCGCGTGGCCGTTGCCGAAAATCGGGAGCGTCGTGCAGACGTCGACGTGCAGGCTTTCGACATCGACGCCGCGCCGCAGGCACCTGCGGACGACCGAGGCGCGATCATCGGCGTACATCGCGTACTGGTAGAAGACGTGACGCGCGTTCACCGGCATGGCCGGCGTCTGAACGCCCGCGTCCGCGAGCGCCTCGCCGAGCTCCTGTGCGTGCTCGATCGTGTCCGCGGTCCAGCGGTCGAGGTGCTCGAGCCCGACCAGGCCGAGCGCGGCCTGGACGTTCGTGTAGCGGCGGCGATAGCCGTCCGGCAGCGGATCGAGCGGGCGAATCTTCTCCCACAGATACACATCGGGGTTCGCGTTGATCCACGACGCGCTCCACATCACGGGGAAGAGCGACGCGCTGAACACCCGCGGGCGGATCGCGATCCGCTGCACGCGGCCGATCCACAGCTGCTTGAGGATCTCTGCCTCGGTGGGCAGCTGTTCGGCGCAGGCCTGCGCGCGCACGCGCTCCGCGATGTCGTCGTCATTGGTCACCGCCATGCCGCCGCCGTACGTGTTGAGCGGCTTCAACAGCTGGAAGCTGAAGAACCCGCCATCCCCCAGCGCGCCCACGGGCCGTCCGCACCACGTCGAGCCCAGCGCGTGCGCGCAGTCCTCGATCACCTTCAATCCATGGCGCCGCGCGATTGCGAGAATGCAGCTCATGTCGCACGGCAGGCCGTACAGGTGCGTGGGAACGACCGCGCTCGTCAGCGGCGTAATCGCGCGTTCGAATGCTCGTGGATCGAGCGTGAAATACAGCGGGTCGACGTCGACGAACACCGGCGTGAGTCCGGCCGCGCGCGCGAGCTCCGGTATCACCCAGAACGTCAGCGCCGGCAGGATGATTTCGGATCCCTGGGGCAGATCGAGCGCCTTCAGGAGATACCAGAACGCCATCCGTCCGTAGGAGGCGGTGACGGCATGGCGCGCGCCGACGCGCTCGGCGAACGCGCGCTCGAATTCGGCGACATGTGGTCCTTCGACGAGCTGACCCCGCGCCTGGACGGCCTCGATGGTCTGCATGGTGTTGGGCACGATGCGCGCGCCGTAGCGTGGAATGGCGCTCAGCACGTGACGGCCCTCATAATCTCGCGCTCCTGTCGCTCGTGCCGGGCGCGCACTCCGGAATCGAACCGCTCGGCGGCCCGATGCGTCCATCCGCGAAGGCGCAGGAAATTCGTCAGATACGACGGCCGCACGTAGAAGCGCGTATACGCCGCGCCGAGCAGGAATCTGAGCTCGCGCGCCGAGAGCGCCGGGTGATCGAACGTCGGCGTATAGCCGTCGAACTTTTCCCAGTCCGTCTCATACACGCGCGGTCCGAGCTGGCGCCACATCGGCGTCCCCGGGTACGGCGTCAGGAGCTTGAACTGTGCGACCGTGGATCCCAGGGCAATCGCATAGTCGATCGTTGCCGCGACGGATTCCCAGTCGTCCTGAAGGAACCCGAAGACATAGAACGCGGCGGTGACGACCCCGAGGCGCCGACACGCGGCGACGATGCGCTGCTGCTGTTCGCTCGGAATCGGACGTCGTCCCGATCGCTTCAGCGTGCTGGTCGACACCGTTTCGACGCCAAAGCTGATCGCCGCGAGTCCGGCGCGGCGCAGTGCGTCGAGGAGCTTCGGATCGAGCCGATCCAGCCGGGTTTCGCACTCGAATCGCAGCTTCAGCCCGCGCGCGCGGATTTCGTCGCAGAGCGCGAGGCAGCGATAGCGGTCTTCGGAAAACAGCGGATCGCGAAACACGACGTACGGCCGGCGCACCAGCGTCGTGAGGTGCTCGAGCTCGTCCACGATGCGATGCGGCGCGCGATCGCGATAGTCGGCGAGGATCCGGTGAGGGCAATACGTGCAGAACTCCGGGCAGCCGCGGCTCGCGAGCAGCGGAAACGCGCCGCCGGCGGGGCGGGCCCCGAAGGGAATCGGCAGCGTGCGCCGATTCAGTCCGCCGACAAGGTCCCATCGCGGAAACGGAAGCGAATCGAGATCGTCGATCGCCGCGCTCTGCACGCGTCCTTCGAGGACCGCACCTGCGGCGAGCCGCCGCACCGCGTCTTCCGGCTCGCCGATGATCGTGAAATCGCCGAAGTCCTCGAACAGCTCGGGCATCTTGGACGCGGCGAGCCCCACGAAGCCGACGCGAATCCCTCTGGCGCGCTGCGCCTGCGCCCACATCGCCTCGCGGCGATGATCCACGAGCGACGTCAGCACGATGGCGACATCGCCGTCGACCGGCTCGCCTGTCGTGTAGACGACCTCGTGTCCGGCCTGCGCACACAACGCGGCGATGTATCCGAGCTGCACGCTCGGCAGCGCGTGCAGGCGGCGCTTCATCGCCGAGATGATTCGCGTGACGCGCGAAAACGGGCGCAGCCGCGATCCGTAGCCGCCCGCAACCGTATCCTTGCCGACGAAACCATCCGCCGACTCGATGTCGGCGAGAACAATCCGCATGACTCTCCCTCGCAGTCTCCCGGTCGAAATATGGAAATGTGGAGACGGACGTCGCCCGACGACAGGCGAACGGCGTCTACAGAGAGGGTGCGGAGGGTGGACCGCGGGCGGTCCGGGGCGAGTGCTGAAAGCGGGATTCGCGCGCGCACGGCGCGGGCGGCGTGGGGCACGAAAACAGCCGCGGCTGGCCGCGCGGATTGCAGCTCGCGACGAGCTCGCGCGTCTGATCGGTGCAGGCGCTGTCGTCGCTTCGCCGATTCGAGGCGGCGCCGACGCTCGCGCGCCACGCACGGATCACGACATCGGCCGTGGACGGCCGCGCGGCGAAGCGGCCGCGGCCGGTGTTGATCCAGATCTGGAGTCCGATGCGCCGCGTGCTGGCGATCACGTCGGCGTCGCCGTCGCGATCGATGTCCGTAACGAGGAAGCGGAGAATCAGGTCGTCAGCGCGCAGGCGCTGGGGCGTACGAGACGTCGAGAGCCGAACGTCCAGCTCTGTGACGCGCAGGCCGACGTCGATCCGGTCGCGGACTCCGTCGCCGTCGAAATCCGCGTGCAGAGCGTCCGCGCGCGCGGGGGCGGATGTGAGGGTGCCGCCGACGAGGAGAGCGACGACGAGAAATCGTCGAGCCGAGCGCATCGATTTCGATTATAGCGCCAGCACCGAACCGGCCGGCGATCCGCCTCTGCAGTCGTCCCACCGTCGATATAATGCAAGACCCCGAGAGGAGTTGGAACATGCAAAGAGGGCTCCTGTGTGTCCTGGCAGCGGCCGCGCTGCTGCCGGCGCCTACCCGTGCGCAGGACACGGACCGCGCGCAAGTCATTGCAGCCGTGCAATCGTTCTTCGATTCGATGGAAAGGGCCGACGCCGAGCTCGCGAAAAAGATCCTCATGCCCGACGCGCGCTTTTTCTCGGCGGCGGAGCGCGACGGGAAGGTGACCGTGCGTCCGTCGACGGGCGAAGCGTTCGTCGCGGGATTCTCGAACCCGAACCGTGGCAAGGCGCTCGAGCGGATGTGGAATCCGGAAGTGCGCGTACAGAGATCTATCGCCCAGGTGTGGACGCGCTATGACTTTCACAATAACGGCACGTTCAGCCACTGTGGCATCGACGCGTTCAGCCTCGTGAAGACGGACGACGGATGGAAGATTGCGAGCGCGATGTGGACGGTAGAACGTACCGGCTGCGCCCCGAGTCCGCTTGGAGCGCCCAAATGAGGTTCATCGGCGCCGTCACGACGTCCGTACTTATCGCGATCGTTCCAATCGCACTCCCGCACGCGCAGCAGCAGACGGGCGCCGCGCCGTTCGTGGCGAATGCGTACGAGTCGACCTACAAACCGTTCCCGTCGAGAACGACCGTCATCCGCAACGCGACGATCCTCACCGCGGCAGGGCCGATCATCGAGCGCGGATCGATCCTCCTGCAGGGAGGCAAGGTCGCCGCCGTCGGCCAGAGCGTACAGGCGCCTGCCGACGCGCTCGTTATCGACGCGACCGGCAAATGGGTCACGCCGGGAATCATCGACACGCACTCGCACATGGGCGTTTATGCCGCGCCGGGGATCGAATCGCTGCAGGACGGCAACGAGATGACGAGCCCCAACACCGCGGAAGTGTCGGCCGAACACTCGATCTGGCCGCAGGATCCGCAGTTCGATCTCGCGCTGGCCGGCGGCATTACCGCGATGCAGATCCTGCCGGGGTCGGCGAATCTTTTCGGCGGCCGCGGCGTGACGCTGAAGAACGTGCCGTCGCGCACCGCCGAAGGCATGAAATTCCCCGGCGCGCCGTACGGCTTGAAGATGGCGTGCGGCGAGAACCCCAAGCGCGTCTACGGATCGCGCAACTCGTCGCCGCAGACGCGGATGGGCAACGTCGCCGGCTACCGGCGAGCCTGGCAGGCCGCATCCGAGTATCGCGAGAGCCTCCGTCGCTGGAAGGCGTCCGGCGCCGACCCCGAGAAGCGCCCCGCACGCAACCTGCAGCTCGAAACGCTCGCCGGCGTCCTCGACGGCGAGATCCTCGTGCACAACCACTGCTACCGGGCCGATGAGATGGTCACGATGATCAACATCGCGCGGGAGTTCGGCTACAAGATCACGTCGTTTCATCACGCCGTCGAGGCGTACAAGATTCGCGACCTGCTCGTTGCGAACAACATCTGCGCAAGCATGTGGGCGGACTGGTGGGGGTTCAAGCTCGAGGCCTACGACGGCATCCGCGAGAACATTGCGCTCGTCGATCAGGCGAAAGGCTGCGCGATCGTCCACTCGGACGATGCGAACGGGATTCAGCGGCTCAATCAGGAGGCCGCGAAGGCGATGCGCGCGGGATGGGAAGCGGGCATGAAGATCGAGCGTGCCGATGCGGTGAAGTGGCTCACGCTGAATCCGGCAAAGGCGCTCGGGATCGACAAGGTCACCGGATCGCTCGAGGCGGGCAAGAACGCCGATGTGGTCATCTGGTCGAGCGATCCGTTCAGCGTCTACGCGCGCGCGGAGCGCGTGTTCGTCGACGGCGCGCTGATGTACGACCGCAGCGATCCGAACCACCAGCCGAAGCGCGATTTCATTACGGGCTTGCTCCCGCCGGCAGGTGCGCGATGAAGGCCGCGTACGTCGTCATTCTCGCGGCCGGGCTCGGCATGACCGCCCCTTCGACAGGCTCAGGGCAGGCCCCTTCGGCAGGCTCAAGGCAGGCTCCTTCGACACCGGCGCGGCCGAGGCCTGCGACGCAGGCGCCCGCGGGACCGCCGACCGCACCATTCCCGCCGACGGGCCCGGCCATCGCGATTACGAACGCGCGCATCATGCCGGTCTCGGGACCGGCCATCGAGCGCGGCACGGTCGTCATCCGCGGAGGAAAGATCGCGGCAGTCGGTGCGAACGTTCAGCCGCCCGCCGGCGCGCGGGTCATCGACGCCGCCGGCAAGATCGTCACGCCCGGCCTGATCGAATCCGCGACGCAGATCGGCATCGTCGAAATCCAGGGAGGCGCGTCGGGCACCGACGATCAGTCGTCGACTGACAAGGATCTGAGCGCGGCGTTCGACGTCGTCGATTCGTTCAATGGCGAGTCGACGGTCATCCCGGTGACGCGCGTAGACGGGATCACGCGCGCGGTCGTGGTGCCCGCGGGAACCGGCCACGCACTGCTCGGGCAAGCGGCGCTGTTCGATCTCACCGGCGCGGAAGTCCCGGCGAGCGTCGTGAAGTCGCCCGTCGCCATGGTGGCGAATCTCGGCGAAGCGGGCGCGGCATCGGAGGGGGGATCTCGCGCGTCCGCGATGCTGCGCCTGCGCGAGGCGCTTCAGGACGCCGTCGATTTCGATCGCAACCGCGCCGCGTGGAACGCGGCACAGCGCCGCCCGTACGCTCGCGGCCGGCTGGATCTCGAGGCGCTCGTGCCGGTTGTCCGGGGGCAGCTGCCGCTTGCGGTCAACGCGAACCGCGCGAGTGATTTGCTCGCGGCGATGCGGCTCGCCGACGAGTTCCACCTGAAGCTGATCCTGATGGGGGCGGCCGAAGGGTGGATGATTGCCGAGCAGCTCGCGGCGCGCAAGGTGCCCGTCGTGGTCAAACCGCTGACGGACATCCCGTCGTTCGACGCGCTCGCGGCAACCCTCGAAAATCCCGCGAGGCTGTCGAAAGCCGGCGTCACGCTGCTGCTGTCGTCGTTCGACACCCACAACGCGCGCAACATCCGTCAGGAAGTGGGGAACGCAATCGCCTACGGAATGGATCGCGACGCTGCACTGCGCGCCGTCACGCTCGAGCCCGCGCGCGTGTGGGGCGTTGCGGATCGGCTCGGATCGCTCGAAGTTGGAAAGGACGCGGACCTCGTCGTCTGGTCCGCGGATCCGTTCGAGCTGACGACGAACGTCGAACGCGTGTTCATCAAAGGGGTCGAGATGTCGAAGGACACGCGGCAGAAGCAGTTGCTGGAGCGCTATCGCGTCATACGCTGAGCGGACGCCGGACCGCGCGGTGCCTGGCGATGTCCCCTGCGGCGCGGGCACGCGCGGTGTTCACAGATCCGACGAAGCGGGCGCCGTCTTCGAGCGCCAGCTTCTGCGCGAGCACGCTCGCCTGAACGTCCGCGGTCGGCAGAATCTCGACGAGGTCGCCGTTGATGTGGCCGGACAGCCGGCCCTCGACGGTGACGAGGCGCGCCGATACGGCGGCGTTCACCTGTGCGGCCGATCCGAGCGTGAGGTGATGACCCTGCACGTCGATCGACCCCTCGAACTGACCGTTCAGCGCGATGTCTTCCTGCGCGATCAGCTCTCCTTTGATCGTCAGCTTTCCCGTGTACGTCATGCCCATCCGCTATGATGCCTCTCCTTCGATTTCAAAGGAACTGCTCCTGAAGCGCGCTCGCTCTGAAACGCGGTAGGCCGGGGTCTTCAGACCCCGGCGGCCCTTAGATCCCCGCGACGACACCGTCGTTCACGCGCAGGATTCTCGTTACCCACCGCTCCGTGAAGTCTTCGTCGTGCGTCGAGAGCAGGATCGTGCGTCCCTGCGCGCTGAGCCGCGCGAGCAGTTCCCCGAGCTCGTTGCGCCGCGACGGGTCGAGCGACGCCGTCGGTTCATCCATCATCAGCAGCGGCGGATCGACGGCCAGCGCGCGGGCGATCGCGACGCGCTGCGCCTCGCCCCCCGACAGTTCCCGCGGCAGCGCCGACGCGCGATGTTCGACGCCGAGCGTCCGCAGCAGGTCGAGCGCGCGCGCCTCGGCGTCGTGGTGCGTCACGCCGAGCACGTGAATTGGCGCCAGCGTAACGTTGCGAGTGACGGACAGATGGTCGAACAAATGATGAAACTGAAATACCAGCCCGACGTGGCGCCGGAGCGACCGCAGCGCGGCCGACGCCGGCCGGACGCCGCCGCGGAGCGTCACGCCCTCCATCGCGATCGTGCCTTCGTGGAACGGCTCGAGTCCGGCGATCGCTCGCAGAATCGTCGTCTTGCCCGACCCTGACGGCCCCATCAGCGCGACCACGCCGCCGCGCGAGACGCTGAAGGTCGCGCCGGCGAGGATCCGGCGTTCGCCGCGGCGCAAATGCAGATCGCGGACCTCGAGGATCGTCTCGCTCATTCGGTCGGCGCCTTCCATCGCTCTTCCAGGCGCCGCGCGAGGGCGCTGAGCGGCAGCGACATCAGCAGGTACATGGCGGCGCAGAGCGAGCCGGGGATGACCCAGCTGCCCAGGTTGGCCGCGAAGATCTGCGTCTGCTTGGTGAGCTCGACCACGGTCAGAACCGAGACGAGCGACGAATCCTTCAGCAGGGCGACGAAATCGTTCGTCATCGGCGGCAGCGCCAGCCGGAACGCCTGGGGGCCGCGGACGAGGCGCAGCACCTGGCGTTCGGTGAACCCGAGCGTGCGCGCCGCCTCGAGCTGTCCGAGCGGCACCGCTTCCAGCGCGCCGCGGTAGATCTCGCTTTCATAGGCCGCGTAGTTGAGCGCGAGGCCGACCAGCGCGGCGACGAACGCCGGCAGCTTGATCACCGATGCGAGCCCGTAATAGATGACGAACAGCTGCAGGAGGACGGGCGTACCGCGCATCAATTCGACGTAGCCCGTGAGGGTCGCCCGCAGCGGGGCGGTGCCGTAGACGCGTCCGCTTGCAATCAGCACGCCGAGCGCGACGGCGATCGCCATCGACAGGCACGAGAGGATCAGCGTCACACCCGCAGCCCGAATGAGCGACGGCACGTACCGCAGCGTCGCCTGCCATCGCGAGACGCCGGCGACGCCGATGGTCTCGTCGATTCCCGCGACGGGAGGAATCGCCTCCCGCTTCAGCAGCCGCTCATATAGCGCCGGTTGATCGTCGTTCCAGACGTTCCACTTGCGGAAGATCCGCTCGAGCGTGCCGTCGCGCATCGCGCCGCGCAGGACTTCGTTGATGGCGTCGCGCATGGCCGCGTTGCGGGACGCGAGCACGCCCACATAGTGGCTATACGCGATCGCCTGCGGCTGCACGGTAAAGCCATGCATCGTCCGCTGCCGTCGTTCCGCCAGCACGTTGTCGAGGACCACGGCGTCGAGACGGCCGATCAAGAGATCGCTGTATGGGTGCACGTCGTCGTCGTACGAGACGGCCTCGAGTCCGTACTTCTGCTCCCCGCGCCGCAGGATTTCGTACGCAATCGTGCCACCGAGCGTGCCCACGCGCCGCCCTTTGAGGTCGGCGAGCGTGCGCAGACGTTCCGCGTCCGCGTCGCGCACCGCGAGCACTTCGCGGAAGGCGTAATACGGAATGGTGGTGGCCATCGCGGTGCGGCGGGCGGGCGTGTCTTCCATGCCGCTCAGGCCGATTTCCGCCGTGCCGCGCTCGATTGCCTGATCGATGGACGCGTACGGAACGAAGAGGAAACGCGGTGTCCGATCGAGTCCGCGCGCAATTAGTTCCGCGATCTCGACGTCGAACCCGCTGACCTTCGTCGGATCCGCCGGGTCCGCTTCGACGAACGGCGCACCTCCTTCGGGATCGCCTGCCCATTTCAATTCCGCCTGTGCTGGCGTCTGTGGTGCCGGGGTCTGAAGACTCCGGCCGACCGTGTCCGCGGCCTGGAGGGCCGGGGTCTTCAGACCCCGGCCGACAACGGCGCAAACCAGAACGACGCCAAGGATGAGGGATTGCCGGCTCACATGACCCCGATCAATCGAAGCGCCGCGACCGCGGCGAACGCGAGGAGCAGCCCGTCAAACAGCCGCTGTGGAATGTGCGCCGTCAGCCAGCGTCCGATGAAAATGCCAGCGACGATCGCCGGACTCAGGATCGCGTTCAAGGCCAGCGTCCCGCCGTGGATCAGGCCGAGCGCGAAGCTGAAGGGCACTTTGAACAGGTTGATGATGAAGAAGAACCACGCGCTCGTGCCTACCAGTTCGAACTTCGGCAGTCCCACCGCGACGCAGTAGATCGCGATGACCGGCCCCGCGGCGTTGGCCAGCATCGTCGCGCCGCCGGCGACGAGGCCGATCGTCACGGCGAACCACCGCGCGTGCGGCACCGTGCCGAACCATTCGGGCCGCAGCATGCGCGCCACCTGGAGAGTCGTCAGCGTCAGGATCGTCACGCCAATCAGCGGCTTGTACACCGACTCGCTCAGCCCGCGCATGATCACGGCGGCGGCGATGACGCCCAGGCACGCGGGCGGCAGCATGCGCCGCACGTACTCCCACCGCGCGTGCTGGTGAAAGATCCGCACCGCGCACACGTCTCCGACGAGCAGCATCGGCAGCACGACGCCGGTCGACTCGCGCGCGCCGAAGAGGAACGCGAAGACGAGCACGTGGACGAGGCCCATCCCCGCGAGGCCTGCTTTGGCGATGCCGACGCCGGTGGCCGCGGCGACCGCTAACACCCACTGAAGTGCACTGAGATGAGGCAAAAGAATTGCTGACTGGCGATCTCTGATTGCTGATTTATTGACGATTGTCTATTGATTGCTACTGTGACGACTACTCTATTGCCTCGGCTATAAATCAGCAATCTACCGTCGGAATCAACGGTTCTTCGCTCTCTTTCATCTTTCGTTGCGCTCGCGCGCGTAATTTGCGCGGGCCGTCTTCTGAGAGGCCGTGAAGATGGCAACGAGCTCGTTGGCTTCACCGCGGAGTTTCTTCAGTGCCGGAGCAGCGAGCAATGCTGTCGCTTCGATGTACTCCAGCCAGAACATCGATTCATCGGATTCTTCGATGACCGTCCCGAGTTTGGCGATGAAATCCCGTTTGGACTTCGCCCGACAGGTTGCGCGGTAGTTGGCGGCGACACTTGCGCTTGACCGTATCAGCTGACCCATAGGCACACGGGCTTCGCTGTTGCGCGCCAATGGCTTCAAGGCGCGGAACACGGCCACGGCGAAATCGAACGTGCGTTCCTTCAGTCGTGTGGATTCGCTCATGCGCTTGGTAGTGCACGGATCTTGCCGCGCGAAAACGCCAAGAAATTCACATGAGTGCGGGTCACACGTTTGAGAATCCGCGTTGGCAAGCGGTGCTCGACATCGCAGTATTTGCCACCGGTCCTGGAGCTCCGTCATCACTCGTTGATCCGGTCTCAATCGGCATCGTCCTCACTCCAAATTCCAAATCGACAATCCCTCAATCAATCAGCAATCAGCAATCCGAAATCAGCAATTGTGCGACGCCCTTCCGGTTATACTGAGAGGTTCGCCTCTCATGCTCACTACGGCTCTCGCTCATCTCGTTTCCGGGCGCACGCGCGCCAAGGGCTCGGACTATTTCCGCAGCGGCGGAGTGGTCGAGATGTCGGGCGGGGAGTGGACGGCGCACGCGATCGTGCGCGGGACGAGGGACTATCGCGTCGAGCTCATGCGCGAAAGCGGATCCGATCGCTTCACCGCGTCGTGCGAGTGTCCGTTCTATGCGGACCGCGGCGAGATCTGCAAACACATCTGGGCATCGCTGCTCGAGGCGGATCGCCGCGGGCTGCTGCGAGGTGACGGCGATCCGCTGCCAACTGCGACGCTCGAGCCGGAGTATCAGCCGGCGGACGCTGCGCCGCGGGTCGGTACGATCCTCACGCCGGGCGCACCCGCCGGCAAGACCCCCGCGTGGCAGCGCTTTCTGCATGAAATCCATCAGGACCTCACGGCAGCCGAGCGCGTCGCGCCGGTGCCCCGTTTCTCGAACGGCGAGATCATCTACGCGATCGACGTCCGCGAGACGCTGACGGGCCGGGGAACGGTGGTGAGCATCATGTTCCGCCAGCGGCGGAAGAACGGCACCTGGACGAAGGCGAGAGCCATCAACCTGACGCCGCTCGAAGCGGAATATCTCGCCGAGCCGTCCGACCGGGAGATCTGTTCGCTCTTGATGGGCGCCGGCAACCTCTGGCTGTATGGCAACACCTACGAGAGCGGCTATTCGCGATCGCGCTATGTCCTGAATGGCGCGCTCGAAGAGCGCGTGCTCCCGATGATCGCGCTGTCGGGGCGCGGGCACCTCGATCGCACCGGCGACCAGGAAGGTCTGTTTCCAGTCTCGTGGGACGACGGTCTGCCGTGGCGGTTCGATCTGCGCATCGGGACGGACGAGACGCAGAATGCCATCGCGATCGACGGGGCGTTCGTCCGCGATGGCGAGGAGCTCGGTCTGCGCGAGCCTGTCCTTCTGCTCGAGCGGGGGTTTCTGTTCACGCGGACGACGATGGCCCGGCTCGACGCGGAAGGGGCTTTCGCGTGGATCGCGCGGCTGCGCAGCTTCGGTCCCATCTCCGTTCCGCGAGATCAGGCCGGCGCGCTGATGGAAACGGTCGCGCGATCGGGGCTCGATCCGCATGCGCTCCCGCCCGACCTGCAGTACGACATCGTCGAAGGCACGCCGCGTCCGCGCGTGCGCGTGGCGCGGCCCGAACGGCACAACCCGTACGCGCTGCGGCAGGATCTGCGCGCGACCGTCCAGTTCGATTACGACGGCGTCACGGTTGAAGGCCCGCCTGGCGCGACGGCGTACGATGCGGCAAACCGCCGGCTCGTGCGGCGCAACCGTGTCGCCGAGCAGGCCGCGATCGACAGACTTCACGAGCTCGGGTTCCGGTATACGTGGAGCCACTTCGAATCACGTCAGCTCCTGGGCATCTCGCCCGATCAGTTCCCGCGCGTGGTCCACAACCTCGTGAAGGAGGGCTGGCGCGTCGAGGCGGAAGGACGCCCATTCCGATCCGCCGTGGGCATGCGGCTCGAGGTGTCGTCGGGGATCGACTGGTTCGACCTGCACGGGCACGTAGACTTTGGCGACGGACGCTCGGCGCCGTTCCCACAGCTGCTCGCCGCAATCGCGCGCGGCGACGACGTGGTCGTCCTTGACGATGGGAGCGTGGGGCTGCTGCCGGAGGAGTGGCTGCGGCGCTATGCGACGATTGCGGGCTTCGGCGCGGCGGACGGCGACAGCATCCGCTTCGGCCGTTCACAGGCGGCCCTTCTCGATGCGCTCCTCGCGGCCCAGCCGGCCATCACGTACGACGAGACGTTTTCGCGGCTTCGCCGCGAGCTGCACACGTTCAGCGGAATCGCGCCGATCGATCCTCCGCCGTCCTTTCACGGGACGCTGCGTGAGTATCAGCGCGAAGCGCTCGGATGGTTCGAGTTCCTCCGCCGGTTCGATTTTGGCGGCTGCCTCGCGGACGACATGGGCCTCGGGAAGACCGTCATGGTGCTCGCGCTGCTCGACGCGCGGCGCCATTCGCTCAGCAAGGGTGAACGGCGTCCGTCGATGGTCGTCGTCCCGCGCTCGCTCGTGTTCAACTGGATCGACGAGGCGCGGCGGTTCGCTCCGAAGCTGAAAGTCGTCGACTACACCGGGCCGCAGCGGGATGCGCGCGCAATTGCCGGCGCTGACGTGGTGCTGACGACATACGGCACGCTTCGCCGTGATGCCGCCGTGCTGAACGGCATCGATTTCGATTACGCGATTCTCGATGAGGCGCAGGCGATCAAGAACGTCGCGACCGCGTCGGCGAAGGCTTCACGGTTGCTGCGCGCGCGATATCGGCTGGCCCTCAGCGGTACGCCAATCGAGAACCATCTTGGCGAGCTCTGGAGCCTCTTCGAATTCCTCAACCCGGGCCTCCTCGGATCCGCGAAGGCCTTCCAGCGCGCCAGCTCCGCGCGCACCCGCGAGGATGTGGACCTGGAGTGGCTCTCGCGCGCGCTGCGCCCCTTCATCCTGCGCCGCACGAAGGAGCAGGTCGCGCCCGAACTGCCCGGGCGCACCGAGCAGACGCTCCAGTGCGAGCTCGAAGGCGTGCAGCGGAAGCACTACGACGAGCTGCGGGCGCACTACCGCCAGACGCTGCTCGCCAAAATCGCGCGCGACGGCGTGAACAAATCGAAGATGCAGATTCTCGAAGCGCTGCTTCGGCTGCGACAGGCCGCGTGCCACAGCGGGCTGATCGATCCGGCACGCGCCGCGGAGCCGTCCGCGAAATTCGACGTGCTGCTCCCGCGGCTCGCCGAGGTCATCGACGAAGGGCACAAGGCGCTCGTCTTCTCGCAGTTCACGAGTCTGCTCGCGCTGCTCCGCCCGCGGCTCGAAGCGATGGGGGTCACCTACGAGTACCTCGATGGGCGCACGCGCGACCGCGCCGCGCGCGTCCAGCGGTTTCAAAACGATCCCGCGTGCCCGCTCTTTCTGATCAGCCTCAAGGCCGGTGGTCTCGGGTTGAACCTCACGGCGGCGGAATATGTCTTCCTCCTGGATCCCTGGTGGAACCCGGCCGTCGAGGCGCAGGCCATCGATCGCACGCACCGCATCGGCCAGGTACGCCATGTTTTCGCCTATCGGCTGCTCGCGCGCGATACGGTGGAGGAGAAAGTGGCGGAATTACAAGAAAGTAAGCGTGGCCTGGCCGATGCGATTTTGAACGCGGATTCGGGGCTTATCCGGTCGCTCGAGACTGAGGACCTCGAGCTCCTGCTGTCGTGACCACAGGACGGCACGAACTCTGCTTTATGGATCTGCCAGATGAAGACCAAGGAACCCGCGTGCTGAAAGTTGACCTTCACCTGCATACGTCTGAGGATCCGGTCGACGTCATCGTCCACGACGCGTATGCGCTGATCGACCGTGCGGCTGAGCTCGGATTTGCGGCCCTTGCGATCACCCTGCACGACTGTCAGCTGTCGGACGCGCGCGTGTTCGACTATGCGCGTGAGCGCGGCATCACGCTCGTCCCCGGCGTTGAGCGCACGGTCGAAGGACGCCACGTACTGCTGTTGAACTTTCCCGCCGCGGCGACCGAATCCGTCCGGACATTCGCCGATCTCGCGTCGCTGAGGAAGCGTGCGAACGGCGTCGTCATCGCGCCGCATCCATTCTTCCCTGACGTGACGTGTCTGCGGTCGAAGCTGGAACGCCACGCGGAGCTGTTCGACGCGGTGGAGTGGAGCTACTTCTGGACCACCGGGCTGAACTTCAACGCCCGCGCGGTACGGTGGGCGCGTCAGCATGGGAAGCCGATCGTCGCCAATTCGGACCTTCACGATTTGCGTCAGCTCGGACGAACGTACTCGCTCGTCTTCGCTGAAGCGCAGGCCGATGCGATCTGTGACGCGATCCGCGAGGGGCGCGTGGCGCTGGAGACCACGCCAGCGCCGAAGGTGGAGCTGGTTCAGATCGTTGGAGGCATGTTCCGCCGGGGCAACAAACCGCAGCGGTTGCGAGATTCAGTCCGCGTCATTGCGGACGCGTCGTCATAAGCCGATCGCGATCGCGACGACGATCGCGATCCCACCAAGTCCAAGCAACGCTGCGAACAACGGCACTGCGAACTCGAGCCAGTCGCCGTACTTCACGCCAGCTGCCGCCGTCACCGCCATCAGCGCGCCGTTGGTCGGCGTGATGAGCTCCATCAACCCTGCGCCGTACTGATACGCGAGCACGACGACCTGCCGAGACAGGCCGATCAGATCCGACATCGGAATCAGCACAGGCATCGTCAGCACCGCTTGGCCGCTGACGCTGGGCACCGGCGCGTGCACCGCCGCCTGGACGAGCATCATGCCGAGCGCAGAGAGCGCGACGGGCAGATGCTGCAGCGGCGTGACGAGCGCGTTCACGAGCGTGTCGATGATGCGTCCCTGATTCAGCACGACGAAGATCGCGCGTGCGAAGCCGATCAACATCGCCGCGTACGCCATCGACGTGAAGCCGGTGACGAACCCGCGCGCCGTGCCGCCGACGCCAAGACCGCCGATGATTCCCGACAGCAGGCCCATCGCAAAGAAGAGCGCGGCCATCTGATCGAAATCCCAGCCAAGCCGCATGACGCCGTACACGAATACCGCGAACGCGGCGAGCACCAGCGCGAGGACGACGCCCCGCCGCGCGTCGAACGCGCCGGGATCGGCGGGCTCCTCGGCCGCCGGGCTGGGTGAGTCGGCGACCACGAGTCGCGCACGCCGCGCGTGACGCCACGTGCCCCATATCCAGCCGGCGACGGCAACGGCCAGGACCGCGATGCGGAACCCCGAGCCCGAGAGCAGCGGCAATCCGGCGAGCTTCTGTGCGATCTGCACCTGGAACGGATTGATCGGGCTGAACGCGGCGCCGACGCCGGCTGCGCCGATGCTGATCGCGACCGCCGTCAGCGCGTCGAATCCGAGGCGCCTGGTGACAAGCAACAGGACGGGCACGAGCGCGATGATCTCTTCCGACATGTTCTCGAGCGCGCCGCCGAGCGCGAACGCGAGCGACACGATCGGAATCACCAGCGCCTCCCGGTTGGCCAGGCGGCGGACCAGCCAGCCGACGCCTTGCCGCAGCGCGCCTGTCTCATCGACGACGGTGAACGCGCCGCCGACGAGGAACACGAAGAAGACCACCGACGCTGCGTCGGCGAGTCCTCTCGGAATGCAGACGAGCGCCTCGAATGGGCCGACATGCCGCGATTCGACGTGGTGATACGTGCCGGCGACGACGACGTCGCGTCCGGTTACGGGATCCGCACGGCGCTCATACTCGCCGGCCGGAAGGAGGTAACTGCAGATCGCCGCCGCGAAAATGCACGCGGTCAGGAGCGTCAGCGGGTGGGGAAAGCCTGGCCTGGACACGCGGGCGCATCGTAACATGCAGGCGCCGCAACCCTTTGCGCGGGAGATCCGTCCAAGCCGCTATGCAAGACATCCGCTACGCGCTCCGTACGTTCCGGAAGCAGCCGGTGTTCACGCTCGTCGCCGTCCTCACGCTAACGCTCGGCATCGGAGCGAACACCGCCATCTTCAGCCTCCTTTATCAGATCCTGCTGCGCCCGCTGCCGTACGCGCATGCGGACCGGCTGGTGTTCGTCTGGAACACCTATCCGCTGATGGGGCTTCCCCAGGCGAGCGTCTCGATTCCCGACTATCTCGACCGGCGGAAGGAGGCGCCCGCGCTCGAAGATGCGACGCTCTTTACCGGCCGCGCCGCCAACCTCGCGGAAGAGGGCAGACCCGAACAGGTGCGTGCCCTGGCGGTCACGCCGTCGTTCTTCACCACGCTCGGCCGCGCGCCGTTCATCGGGCGCGGCTTCAACGATGAAGAAGCCAGGCCCGAGGCGGACAAGTTCGTGATCCTGATGTGGGGGCTCTGGAACTCGCGCTTCAACGCCGATCGCACAATCGTCGGCCGCGACGTGCGAATCAACGGCGAACCCTATCGCGTCGTCGGCGTCATGCCGCCCGATTTCGAGGCGCCGTCGCGCGACATCTCGGTCCTGATGCCGTTCGCGTTCACGCCGCAGCAGATGTCCGACGCCGCGCGCGGCAACGAGTTCAGCCAGATGATTGCGCGCATGAGGCCAGACGCAACGATTGCGCAGCTCGACGCTCAGATGAAAACGATCGTCGATCGGAACATGGAGCGGCTTCCGGCGCGCGCGCAGTTCGCGAAGAGAAGCGGCTTCGGCGGGTATGCCGTCTCGATCCGCCAGGAGCTCGTCGGCGACGTCCGCACGCCGCTGCTCGTGCTGCAGGCGGGCGTCGTGCTCGTGCTGTTGATCGCCTGCGCGAACGTCGCGAACCTGCTGCTGATGCGCGCCACCGGACGCGGACGCGAGCTTGCCATCCGAAGCACGCTGGGCGCCGGAGAATGGCGGCTGATCCGGCAGATGCTCACCGAAGGTGTGGTCCTCTCGCTCGCCGGCGGATTGGGCGGGCTCGTGATCGGGTTTGCAGGGTTGCGCGGGTTGGTTGCGATTGCCGGGGAGCAGCTGCCCGGCGTCGTGACGGCGTCGCCGCATCCGGTCGTCCTCCTCTTCACGCTCGTCCTGGCGGTCGTGACCGGCCTCGTCTTCGGCGTGATTCCGGCGGTCGCGGTCGTACGCGGCAATACGTCGGCCTATCTGAAAGAGGACGGCGGCCGCGGCAGCGCCGGCAGAACTACGGGCGCCGCGCGCGCCGCGCTCGTCGTCGGCGAGATCGCGCTGGCGTTGATGCTGCTCGTCGGCTCGGGACTCCTCATCAAGAGCTTCGCGCGCCTGCAATCCGTCAATCCAGGGTTCACGTCCGAGAACGTGCTGACGGCGCAGATTTCGCTGCCGACGGCGCGATATACGGATGCCGCGGCGCGGCGGACGTTCTGGACTCGTTTGGTCGACCGAGCGCGCGCGCTGCCAGGCGTCACGTCGGTGGGCCTCACGTCGAACGTCCCGTTCAACGGCAGCGTCAGCTCCGGGTCGTACTCGATCGTCGGCTATACCCCTGGCCCGACCGAAACGGCGCCGCATGGCCGGCAGGAAGTGGTCGGAGGGGATTACTTCCGCGCGATGCAGATTCCGCTCGTCGAAGGCCGCCTCTTCAACGATGCCGACACTGCTGAGGGCCCGCTCGTCGTCGTCGTCGATCAATACCTCGCGAAGAGATATTTCGCAGGAACGACCGCGCTCGGCCACCAGATTCAGCGCGGCGGCCCGGACAGCCCGAAGATGACCATCGTCGGGGTCGTCGGCACGATCAACGCGATCGACCTCGCAGAACCGGTGACGAAGGAGCGAATCTACTACTCCGTGACACAGGTGCCGCGGCCGATGATGGCGGTCACGCTCAAGACGTCGCTCGATCCGGCCACGCTGATTGCGCCGCTGCGCGAGGCGGTGCAGTCGATCGATCCGGATCAACCGATCGCCGATGTGCGGACGATGGATCAGTGGATTGCGCGGTCGCTCGCAAACCGGCGTACGCCCACCGTGCTGCTCGCGCTCTTCGGCGCCGTGGCGCTCGTGCTGTCGGCGATCGGCATTTACGGCGTGCTCGCGTTCGGCGTCGCGCAGCGCGTCCGGGAGTTCGGCATCCGCCAGGCGCTCGGGGCCGATCGCCAGTCGATTCTGGGGCTCGTGCTCGCGCAGGGAATGCGAACGATCGGCGCGGGCGTCGCGATCGGCTTGCTCGGATCGTTTCTGCTGACGCGCTTTCTGCAGACGCTGCTGGTTGGCGTCGCGAATCACGATCCCTGGGTGTTCGCCGGGGTGACCGGGTTGCTCGTCGTCGTCGCGCTCGCGGCGTGCTACGTACCTGCGCGCCGGGCCACCGATATCGATCCGATGGTTGCGCTCAGGGATTCCTGATGTAGAATCCGCCGGTCCAAACCACGGTGAGGTCCTCCGGTGCCCAGGTCTCTTTCGACGGCGGCAGTACTCTGCATCGTCCTGTGTGCTGTGTCGTGCGGCGGCGGTTCGAGCTCGACATCGACCCCGCCTCCCACGACGCCCACTCCGACGCCGACTCCTCCGACGCCCACGAATAGCTGGTCGATCGCCGGACGGGTCGTCGATTCGGCGGGGCAGCAACCTGTCTCGGGTGTGCAAATCACGCCGAGCTGGGATCTGACGCCCGTTGCCAGCGGCGCCGACGGCTCATACACACTGGGCGCGATTCCCAGTCCGCCGACGAATCCGTACAAGCTGACAATCTCCCAATCCGGGTTCATCACCCGCGAGTTATGGGTAGGCTGGCAGATCGGCGCGCGAAACGATGTCACGCTCGATCTG
>Ga0075424_100000326_pt1 | contig 35571 bp, 29 predicted proteins | sample SoiMethybrSBSTD3_FD_75301 | JGI IMG/M metagenome (GOLD analysis project Ga0075424, IMG submission 75301) | Bulk soil microbial communities from a Populus tree surrounding site in Tennessee, USA - Soil MetaG P. TD hybrid SBSTD3 | ecosystem: Environmental > Terrestrial > Soil > Tree plantation...
GCGGCATAAAGGGTCTCGCCGCTCACTTTCGCACCGCCCTCGGCTCGCGGCACCGCTGTGCCGACAGCTTTTTGTTCAGCCATGGAGTTGGTTCCTCTACATTGATATTGTATGAGACAGAAAGTAACGGCTAATATTACGCCATGATCCGATCGTCAAGTTTAGTGGACAATGGATGTTGACCTATCGTAGCTGACGCCAAACAATGTTGTTATGAGCTGGCAAGACAATTTGATCGAGAATGCTGACGAGATCGGCGCGTTGATTCGAGCGACGAAGCGCATCGCGGTGCTCGGCATAAAAACCGACGCCCAAGCGGATCAACCATCGGTGTACGTGCCTGCGTATCTTCAGAAAGCCGGATTCGAAATCGTCCCTGTGCCGGTCTATTATCCCGATGCGACCGTGATTCTCGGCGAAAAAGTATTTCGCCGATTAGTCGATATTCCCGGCGACATCGATATGGTCGACGTGTTCCGCCGCTCGCACGATGTGACCGGTCATGTGGAAGAAATCCTGGCTAAAAAACCACGCTCGGTTTGGCTTCAATCCGGCATCCATAATGATGCCGCCGCAGAAATCTTCGCCAAAGCCGGCATCAAAGTCGTACAGGATCGCTGACTGATGGTCGATCACCGGCGGTTCGCCGGTAGATAAAAAATGTCGGTCGACCGGACGCTCGTCCCTAATTACGCGGCCAACCGTTTCGCCTTCAACTGCCGCGCAATAAATTGTTTTACCGTTTCGTGCGCGCGGTCGGTCTGCGGCCCAGGCTCGCGCACCCAGAGATGCTCGCAGCCTGCAAAGAGTTCATACTGGCACTCGCCACCGGCGGCGCGATAAGACGCAACGAACTTTTCCTGCACCGCCGGCCGAACGTTATCATCGAGCTCGCCCTGCATGACCAGGAGCGGTACCAGGGTGACCTTTTCGCCACGATCGAGGATTTCCTGCGGATTGCCGTCGTGAATCGTGTCCCAGGGATTGAAGTAGTTTTTGCTGTTTTGCACCATCTCCGCACGGCCGAGTTTCTCGGCATTCAGATAGCGGGCATACGGATCGCTTACCGGCGAACGTGTGGCGACGTAATTGAGAGTCGCATCGAGATCGGGTGCTTCCGCTAGCTTGTGCACGCAATAGTACGGATCCTCGGGCCGCATGGCGCACATCTCGATCTCGTGGCCGCCGCTGGAACTGCCGAGGGCGCCGATCGTCGTGGGATCGCCATTCCAGTCGCGCGCCCTCTGCTTTAGCCAGCGCACGCCGTAATTGACATCCTGAATCGATGCCGGATAAGGCGCTTCCGGCGCGCGCGTCAAATCGATCGCCACCACCAGAATCCCGCTCTTCGCGAGCGCCTCATCCATCATTGTGTTCGCCGTCCGGTCTTGATTGTTCCAAGCGCCGCCGTGCAGATCCAAAAGCACCGGAAAAGGCCCGCCGCCCTGCGGCTGATACACGCGCGCCATCAAGGTGCGCGTCGGTATGCGGCGAAACTCCGTGTCCCACGTTTTGATTTCAAATCGACTCGACGGATCATAGGCGATGGTCATCACACACCTCCGGGTTTACTCTGTCAGAAAGAAAGTTCGGCATAGAAGTCTAGATGTCACAGAATCTATTGGATCGGTTGTTGATGAGCAACTCTAACGAAACCCGTCACCCCCGAATGCTTTAATCGGGGGTCCAGTCCGAATCCCACCTGGATTCCCGCTACAGACATGCGGGAATGACGTACTCCCCCGGGCAGAGTCAGAGGTATCAATCAGCGTAAACTCTGCATCTTTTGTAGTTATCCATGGAATCTATCAATCAGGGCATTGGCGGAGTATCGCCCACGATCCAGATATAAAGCGTACGGGACTCGGCGTAATCCGAGCCATCCTCAGGGGATTTCACGTATTCGATCCGGGTTGGTTTCCATTCGTCGATATCAAAATCATGCGCGATCACTCGGGCACCCGGTTTTAACTGCTGCAGCTTCGGACGCAAAGCATTATTGAACCATTTGAACATGTAGAGCGTCACCACCGTAGCCTCGGAAATATCCACCGTAAGACCGTCTTGAGCGCGAAACTCGACTAGGTGACCGACACCTTCTTGCGCCGCGTTCTCGCGCGCTTTGGCGACCAAATCGGTGTTCAGATCGACGCCCACCGCGCGAATGCCGTATTTTTTCGCGGCCTCGATAACAACTCGGCCATCGCCGCTTCCCATATCGTAAAGAATATCGCTCTTTTGGATTTCCGCCACCTCGAGCATCCTGTGCACGACGTGCATCGGCGAAGGCACGAACGGTATCGTGTCCTGCGCGAAGCTTACCCGCCATGTGATCATCACCAGCGCAAAGAGGACCAGAAGCAGAGCGCGACGTTTCACAATTAAAATCCTCCAATCAACCGATTATCGTGGCGAGCGAATCTTATCTCGCCAGCCGTCTCTATTGTCAATGGTTTGAAGCATAATCGCGCTCCGGCGAGCACTCTGGGCTGGGCAAACGCCTGCTGGTGTGGTAGGAGCAGCCGAGGAATTATGATGCGAAAGCGAATTATCACCGGACTTTTGCACCGAACCGCGCTTGCGAGCGTTCTAATCGGAGTCTTTTTTCTGCAATCGACGGCATCCGCCGCCGGCCCGCTCCTGATCGCTTACGGCGGCTTCAATGAAACCATGGCGCCGCTGTGGATTGGCATCGAACGGGGATTATTTCGCAAGCACGGCGTCGATGTCGCGGTGCTGCAGACACGCAGCGGTCAAATCATGATGACGACTCTCGCGACGGGCGGCGCTCCTCTGGTCTGGGCAGCCCCGAGCAGTGCGCTCAGTTCCTCGTCAGCAGGGATGAAGCTTGGCTGCTTCGCGGCCGGCAATAACAAGTTGCCTCGCGAAGTCATCGTCAGAAAGGGCATCGAATCGATCGAAGATTTGCGCGGTAAGACTTTCGGCGTCCAAAGCATCGGCGGGGGCGCCTGGCTATCGACTATGGTGGCACTCGATGCGCTTGGCCTCGATCCCGACAAGTATAAACTCAACATGCGTGTCATTGGCGATACTGGCACGCAAGTCCAAGCCCTTACGTCAGGCAACATTGACGCCGCGGTCGTGCCCTATAGCTACGGTGAAATCGCCAAGCGCGCAGGCGCTCGCTCGCTGGCGGATGCCGGAGCTTTGAAGCTCGTATATCAGGCAACCGTGATGTGCTCGCTGAAAGACTCGCCGGTTGTCAATAGTGAAACGATGACCGCGCTCGTAAAAGGATTGATCGAGTCGCTCCTGTACATTCTCGAGCCTGGCAACAAACGGGACGTCGCGTCGGTGCTTAAAAGAAATCTCCGCCTCAGCAAAGACGAAGATGGTGAGGCGGCGGCGCGCGTTGCGCAACTCCAGATGCCGAACGTCGAAGTTGGGCTGAACCTCGACGCGTGGAAGACCGTTCGCCGTTTGGTTGCGCGCATCAACCCCAAAGTTCAAGAAACCGATCTCGATCAGGTAATGGTCACATCCGTGGTGCACAATCTGGAGGCCAGCGGATACATGGCCGAGATGAGAAAACGGTTACCGCGGTAATCCGTTGGAAGAGTTTTACCACGAAGGACGCGAAGTACACGAAGATAGTAGGGTGCGCTCTCCGCACCATTCGCAGCGAATCGCTTAGCTTCGTGCTCTCCGTGTCCTTCGTCGTGTAATGAATCACGTCGCACGTCGAAAAAAGGAGAATACTCATGAATGGCGGACAAGCAATGCTCAAAGCGATCGAACGAAGCGGCGTCGAATTCATCCTGTCCTCGCCGGGGTCGGAATGGCCGCCGGTCTGGGAAGCCCTCGCCGAAGCGGCGGCGCGCGGCGCTGAGCAACCGAAGTATATTAACTGTCGCCACGAAGCGGTGGCCGTGGCCATGGCGGCCGGCTACACCAAAGTCACCCATCGTCCTCAGGTGGTGATGCTGCACGCTACCGCCGGACCGCTCAACGCCGCGATGACCTTACGCGCCGCATTGCACGAGCGTACGCCCATGGTGATCCTCAGCGGTGAGATCGCGGCTTACGGTGAGAACACCAGAGTCGCCGATCCGGGCGGTCAGTGGCTGCACGACTTGACCGATCTGGGCGGCTCACCCGACTTGCTGCGAAGCTGTGTGAAATGGGCCGACCGTATTTCCTCGGCCGAACTGCTCGGCTCGACGATCGAGCGCGCCGTGCGGATTGCCACCGAGCCGCCCGCCGGACCGGTGCTCATCGGCATTCCATTCGAATGCATGATGGAGGAGGTCACGTTCGTCGATCATGGCAAACCCAATGAGGTCGTGCGTGCGCACGAGGTGGACGACGGCGCCATCGATCGGGCATTGAGTCTCATCGCCACAGCCAAAAATCCCGTGGCGCTCACGGAACACGTCGGCGGCGATCCGCGCGCGTTCGAGCTTTTCGTCGAGCTTTGTGAGCGGTTTTCCATTCCGGTCATGGAAACCTATCGTCCCGCGTTCATGAACTTCCCGCGGACTCATCCCCTCTATTTGCACCACGATGCCAAAGTCGTCGATGCGGCGGATTTGGTTCTGATGGTCGACGCCGTTACGCCTTGGTATCCGGCAAGCAAGACACCGAAGAACGCGAAAATCATCTCGATCACCGATGAGTATCCCCACTCGCGCCTGCCCTACTGGGGCTACAACGTAGATCTCGCGTTGGTCGCCCCGCCCGCATCGACGCTCGAGAAACTCGTCAACAAAGCCAAATCGTCCGAGCATGTCGCCGCCAACCGCAGAGCTTACGAAGAGCGCCTGGCCAGCGTGCGAGATCGCCACGATAGGTATTTCGACAAATTGAAGGATGAGGCGCGAAAACACGCCAACGAGACGCCGATCGATCCGCGCTGGGCTTGCCATATTCTCGCTGAAGCGCTGCCCGAAAATGCGGTGATCTCGGAAGAGACCACGGTCTATCGTAACTTGATCCAGGAAACCATTCCGCGTGGCCAGCCTCAATCCTATTTCGCGCGGATCACCGGCGGGTTGGGCGTCGGTCTTAGCTATGCTTTGGGGGTGAAGCTCGCCTTGCCGAATCGGCCCGTCTTTGCGCTGATCGGTGATGGCGCGTTTCACTATAATGCGGTCCCCTCATGTCTGGGTGTCGCGGAGGAATACGGCTTGCCCATTCATGCCGTGGTATTTAACAACGGCCGGTACTTGTCGATGGAGACAAGCTTGATCAAATATTTTCCCACCGGCGCGGCGAAACAAACCGGCGTTCACTTTGGCGCCAACATCGCACCCAAACCCGATTACCAGTTTTATGGCAAAGCCCACGGCGGTTACGGTTATCGTGTCAGCGAACCGGGGCAGATTAAACCTGCCATAGAAAATGCTCTCAGGCATGAAGCCGAACGCAAGCTCACGGTGATCGATCTGGTTCTGAGCGATTTTAATCCCCGGTAGCATAACTTAGTCGCGCAATGACCAAGGACTCGATCATGGATCGATTTCGCGTATCTCGTTATTTGTCATTTCGACCTCAGAGAGAAATCCTTCTTCGTGTATAGGTTCAAAACGCAAGATCGTTGCTGCGCTCGAGCTGACAATCCGGGCGGCGACTGGCATTCCGAAGATTTCGGATAGGGCGGGATGCTCTCGTCAGTATCGACGATCAAAAACATTCGCCGCTGACGGTTCGGCGTGATCTTTCAAAAAACTCGTCTAGCTCCGCGACCAGCTCATCACGGCGCCCCACAGCACGAGGATCAGCCCGATTCCCGTCATTGTCAGGCCTATGAACGGAACAATGATTGCCAAGCCTAAACCGAAGAGCGTCAACAAAATACCCGCAGCCAAAGGATTGGAGCGCTTGCGCAGCGGTGCTGTTTCCGCTGTTTGCGCTTCTTCCGAGATGCTTACGGTTTCTTGATGAAGTAGCGTTTCCGCCAGCTCTTTTAATTCTGCGCGCCGCGCTGCGTCGGCACTGTGGATCACCTGACCGATCTCTCCCACGAGTTTTTCAATTTGCTCTTCCGCTTTAATTTCGAACTCATTGCGTTGGACTGATTGAGCGGGGGTTTCCATGAATGTTTCTCCGGCTGTTCGAAATCGCCGATGGCGAGTTCGAAGCTTAGCGTCTCATTCCAAGCGTTTTCAACCCATCTCGTTTACGAGAGAGAACGGTTGAAAAAGATGAAAGTTCCTCTGGTCGACCAGCGTGAGCCGAACCGAAAGTTTCTTTAGCGATTGCGCGGTCGAGAGGCCACCAAAACCACCGCCAACAATAACAACATGGTCCATGATGAATAGGCAGGAATATCCATTGCGCGAGCGCGTCGACATGCCCGCGGAAAACTGCTTCAGGACAGATTACTAAAAACGACATCCCCCTCCATCTTCCCTTTGAAAAGGAAGACATCGGGGGATTTGATCAGAGCATTGCCGCTCTCGCGACAGCGCGTTTCCGGGGGCGACAAATAAAGGGAGCCGTTCGCTTTAGCTGTGATCCAGGCTACAACTATGCGGCCTGGAGCAGTTCCTTGTCTTTGTGGCGCAAAAGGCTTCTTCGGACATAACCTGGATCGATATTCAAAATACCGCAGACGCTTTCCAGACTAAAGATTCCGTCACTGGTCGATCCAAAGAACCACTCCTCAGCCTCGCGAAAGCTTCTTTTACGATGGCGGTTTTTCGCGCAACAATCCCGCAAATAGCAATCGATCGCGTCACGGAGAATAGCGGCGAGCAATCTGCGCTCCGGTGACTCTGCCGGACGGCATTGATAGACATGCAGGTACTCGTGCACGGATAAAACGTCGGGTTGACCAAAGAGACGACGTTTCTCGTCTTGCGAGAAACGGTCATCGCTAAATTCTCGATTGCTAATATAGTCTTGGCTTATCATGGTTTACCTCACCGCCCCGCCTGCATGTGTCTCACAGAAGCGTGTAGCGGCCTTTTTTATTTCAGTCATCACATGCGACCGCGGTACGGCGGTTGTGCAACTCTTGTACCGAGGACCCGTGGGGTGCCTTGACGTTGAAATTTTTGAAAAAACAATTTGCTCTCACACGAGGCAATGGAGCAGGAAAGGGGAAAGTCCGACAGCTGTCGGCGAAAGGCTTACAGGAGATGGTTGTGCGGGTAATTACAAGGAGTTGTTGATAGAGCTCGCGGTCATTCTCGGTAATGGCGTCGACGAACCCGGTCTTTTCAAGCTATCGGCCAGCGAAAATCGTGTAGCCGTTCCGGGTTGACATCTGTTGTTCCAAGGGTCCGAGTAATGATTTCTTGTTCCCTAGCGGGGTTGGAATCTAGCGATCAGTCGGACGCGGCATCCAGTTTCCGTAGAGACAGAATGGCCGCTTCTCTGGATACCCTCCGCTCGTTTCAGCTCTGCCGATAAATACATGACTACTTATTCCTGTTGTTCAGCCGTTCGAAAAATCCCGTTTCGTCCAATTTCTTGCAGAGGCTCATATCGGCGATATCTTGCGGCTTCATCTCGACTGCCCGCGGATTGAGTCCATGCTGCGCCATGAGCTTTAGAACGGACGCGATTCCCGCAGGACTCGGGCAGGGTTTCTGCGGAAAACTTTCGGAAATAGTCTTGTACGCGCGCTCCAGCCGTTCGCTTCCGTCGAGCTTCAAATTGCGCGCGATGCTTCCGACGACGGTTTTCTTGTTGGCGGGATTTTGCACGAACGCGACGCCTTCCAGCACCGCCTTGGCGAGATTTTCGACCAGTTGCGGATTGGCTCGCATATATTTGCGTGAAGTTGCCAGACCGGAGGACTGAAACGGCACATTCGCTTTTCCCAGGTCGAAAAGTGCCGGGAAACCTTGTTGGACAACAATTTGCTCAACCTCGGGATTGAAAAACGCCGCATCGATGCTGCCGGCGAAAAGAGCGGACATGCGTTCCGGCGTGCTGCCCGTGTTCAATAGCGTGATTCCGTCGCGCCGCGGAACCAGACCCAAATGGTCGAGTCCGGTGTAAGTCGCCAGAGCCAGGGAACCAGACGGGGTGCCAATGCCGAGCTTTTTTCCCTTCAAGTCTTCCGGCGTTTTGATTGCCGGTCGCGCGTTTAAGAAATAATTAAGCTTCTCCTCCATTCCGAGAAGCATGACCATATCTCCGCCTGCGCTAACGGCATTGGTCACATGGGTTGCGCCGAGCAATCCGAACTGAATGTCTCCCGCGAGCATCGACTGCATCGCCCGCCCGGCAATGATGTAGATGAGCTGCGGCTCGAGATTGTATTTGCGGAAAATCCCTTGTTCCTTGGCGATCCAAAGCGGCATGGCATTGCCGCCGATCGCGCCATAGGCGAAAAGAAATTTCGCCGGCGGCTCAGCGCCATCAGCGATGCTTAGAGGCAGGCAAGCACAGATGATCGCCAACAACCATCCACGCTTCGGCTTGAACAATTTAAACCGTTCGAACGGCTTGAACACCTATCCTATTTCCGTCTTCCCTGACCAAACAAAATTTTCTTCGCCTCCTCGGTCATACCGCGGCTATCGGGATTAATTTGCCGCGCCAGCGCATAGGCACGCTCGACCGCGGGCCGCTTTTGAATCGTTTCGAACCAGCGTTTGAGATTCGGAAAGTCATTGAGGTCCTGGCCCTGACGCTCGTGCAATACGATCCACGGATAGCAGGCCATGTCGGCGATCGAGTAGTCTCCCGCGACAAATTCACGATCGCCGAGTCGCTCGTCGAGCACGCCGTAAAGGCGCTCGGTTTCTTTCGTGTAGCGCTCGATAGCATAGATAATTTTTTCGTTGCTGTAATTTCTAAAATGATGATTTTGCCCGAGCATAGGACCAAGCCCGCCCATCTGCCAGAAAAGCCACTGCATGACTTCCGCGCGAGCGCGGATATTGTCCGGCAGGAACTTCCCCGTCTTCATCGCTAAGTATTCGAGGATGGCGCCGGATTCGAACATACTCAGCGGTGCGCCGCCGTCGCTGGGCGACTGATCGACAATCGCCGGAATGCGATTGTTGGGCGAAATGTTTAAAAACTCCGGCGCAAACTGCTCGCCCTTGCCGATATTGATCGGCTTGATGTTATATGGAACCCCGGTCTCCTCCAAAAAAATCGTGATCTTGTGTCCGTTCGGCGTCGTCCAGTAATAAACGTCAATCATGAAACCTCCTCTTGGCAACGAGGCAAAAGCGTTTCGCTGCTATTAATGATGTCTTCCAGGATAAATTTTGATCCTGCCTCTGCCAAGTAGCAAGGCGTCGCGGGGTTCAAACTCCGATTCTAGTGGACTGAAAGCTTTGATTTGCGTCTGAATTCGCAGAACCCTTCGACGAGCTCAGGGCGAGCGGTCAAGGCAAAAGCCGTTCGTGCTGAGGGCTCTCGAAGTATGAACGGCGAACGCTAATTGCTGTTCCAGTTCACTAGTGATGCGCGGGCAGATTGCCGCCACGTTGAGAAGAAAAGAGCCTCAATCTCATGGCTGCCTCCAAGACAAATCGAAGATGAAGCTATAAGGAAAACTCGCTTTGTGTCAAATTATTCGGGGCGATCACCGTGCATGGCAGGTTTATCGGCTGGCCGATCGAAGAAGCGTTCTTTTTCAAGCTCGCGCACCAGACTAATATCCGTGAGATCTTCCGCGCGTTTTCCCTTGAGAGAGGGTTTCGCGCCGAATTCTTCGATTCCCAACGCGACATTATCGAGCTTCGGGTACGGGCGCTCGGGGATTGCGCCGTGAACGTAGGTGCGATACATGAACTCGAGCAAACCCGGATCGTTGATCTTTAGATAGCGCGCATAAATTTGATCTGCTGCGGCACGATTACGGCGGGCCAAAGCAATCGCTTCAGAAAGCGCCTGAACGAATCCTTTCACTGTGGATCGAGAGTTCCGCAGAAATTCGTGCGTCACCGCGAAATCAACTCCCGCTCCGATGAACAGTTTGAGACTCTCGTTGTCGGCCAGTACGCGGACTTTGTTGATGTCGCCACGCCGTTCGAGCTCGAATAAATTATCCTCGTTGCTGGTGGTCGCATCAATCGCGCCTCTGAGTAGCGCTTCCAGGCGCTGAATACTCCGGCTGCCGAACGGCACGAGCGTTACATCCTTGTCGGGATTCAATCCGAGCCGTTGCAGTACCTGGCGTGTGATGCGGTCCTGGCTGCTGTTCGCCTCGCCGGTACCGATTTTTTTTCCCTTGAGATCTTGCGCGCGCATGATCTCCGGCCGCGCGACGAGCTTGAGCACGCTGTAACCGGTATTGGCGAAAAAAACCAAATCCTTGCCATCGCCGATCGCCGATACGATCCAATTCGCCGTTGCCGCATAAATTTGCGCTTCATCGCGCTTGAGCCCTTCGATGAGATCGTCACTCGATTTAGCTGCGCGAATATTAACTTTAAGACCGTACTTCTCGAATAGCCCGCGGTCCTGAGCCAGCCACAGCGGCAGCTTCGCCGGGCGATCGGGATAGGAAAGAACGGCGATCGAAGTATCCGCCGGGTGGGCTTTCTGCCACGGACCCCCCAACAACGTAATCATGGTCACCAAAACGACGACGGCGAATCTTTCTCTGATCTCCTCCCCCTTGACGGGGGAGGATTGAGGTGGGGGTGCTTGCCACATCGCTCATCCTTCCGGGCGGTCCTCGATCGGCCTTGGTATGGGATTTTTGTAATCCGCATGAAACGACGTATCGATTTTTTTCCCGTCGATAAAAACAGACTCGACATTTTGCGTGTCTGAAATGGTTTTCGAAGGGTCGCCACGCACGATAAAAAAGTCGGCGACTTTACCCTTCTCGATGCTGCCGTAGTCTTTTTCTCTGCCCCATGCCTGAGCAACGTTGAGACTCGCGGTCTGGATCGCCTGAAGCGGCGTCAGTCCCGCTTCCACAAGCATTTGCAATTCCGCATGCACGGCGTAGCCGGGCACCACGTGATTGGGATCGGAACCCGAATGAATCTTGCCGCCTGCTTTCGCGAAGCGCCGCACGAATTCCTGAAGCATCTTGTAACCCGAGGTGACTTCGTTGCGCTTTTCCGGCGCCATTTTTTCGTATCTGGCAAAAAAACTCTCGGTGTCTTTAAGAATGTACGCCGGCAAATATCTCAGTTGCGGATTACGCAATAATGTCAATTCCCGCTCTTTCATTTCGGCGGCATGACTCGACAGCGGCCGAAACCACGTCGCCCACGTCGGGCTCCAGTGCACGTTCCTGTCGATCATAACCTTGACGATTTTATCGAACATCGCCGGCTCCATTTGCGCGTGCACGTCGGCGGTATCGACTTTGCCCAGCATGCGCCCAATATCGAGATCGTGTTTCTTTTTTGGATCCTGGATCGACGTATAAACGACCGACCATGAGTGCTCCACGGATTGATAACCGTTCGCGGCCGCCGTGAAAATATCCAGCGAGTGTCCGAACACCGGCCGGCCATGTTTATGCGCTTCCTCCACCGCGGCTTTCGCCACCTGCGGCTTCAATCGCTCGAAGAGCTTTATGCCGTCAACGCCTTTTTCCACCAAACCAGCAACCGCTTTTCGCGCTTCGTCTTCGCTATCGACTATGATGCTGGTCCGTTGCCGACGCAGTGTGCCGGTTCCCTCCGGTGGCGGCCCATCGATGATGTTGGCCGATGCCCACACGCGCGGCCCGCGAATACTGCCGTTCTTCACGCCCTCTCGTTGTGCGATGATCCATTCGACCGGGTTGTTGGAGATGTTCGGACACGTGACGACGCCGTAGGCAAGGTAAATTTCACCCATCCAGTCGCGATAATGGCAGTGCCCGTCGATCAATCCCGGAAGAATGCTCTTACCGACGGCTTCGACCATTTCTGCGTCCTGCGGAATCTGGAGCTCACCGCGTTTCCCGATCGCCTGAAATTTCCCGTCGCGAACAATGATCACCGAATCGGTGACCGGCGCTCGGCCGGCGCCATCAATCAAAGTTGCGCCGACAATCGCGACCGCACGTGTTTGCGCCCGTGCCGGTGAGCAAAAAATAATAAAGGCCGTGGCAATGACAAGTTGAAAAAGAAACAGAATAGTTTTCATCGAACCTCCCAGCCTACAACAGCATTTCCCAAATCTAGTCCGGGGTAGCGCAATCCCGAATCCAGCAATCCCGTAGGTGCGTATGGCATACGCCCTTGTCGTATCGGCTGGAGTTAATTCAACGAAAAGCCGGTATCACGGCAAAAGACCCAATATTTTATCGAAGCCTTTTAATTCCAGGACCCTAATGGACTGAAACATTTGATTTGCGTCTGAATTCGAAGAGCCCTTCGACGAGCTCAGAGCGAGCGGTCAAGCCAAAAGCCGTTCGTGCTGTGGCTCTCGAAGTATGAACGGCGAACGCTAAATTGCTGTTCCAGTTCACTAGTTTCCTTTGATCCCAAGCTCCTTCTGCGCCACGGTGAGAATCGAAAGATCGGCAACATCACTCATTGGGACCTCGCGGCTCACTTTCGCTAGCTCTTTAATCTCTTCGATCATCAACCGAAAGCCGTCTTCCGAGAGGCTTCCGCTCTCATTAGTAGCTTTCGCCAAATACTCGTAGGTGCCTGTGGCAATCTCTTTATCGATTCGCTGCCATTCCATCAGGAATTGAATCGTTGCGTCGCGATTCGCCTTGATATAGCGGCTCGCCTTGATGCCTGCTCGAATCACCCGCTTGACTTCGTCGGGTCGGCCTTTGATTTTCATCGTCGTCGTGACCAAACCGCCTTCGGGATAGGTAAATAACTCGTACGCTCGCGCAAGCACGTTCAATCCCAACTTCTTCGCCTGAAGGTCGAGAGGAACTGGCACCACTGTCGCGTCGATCAATCCCTGCTGCAGACGGGCGAGACGGCCTTCGGTAAGACCGCCGGAAGCGAACTTTACGTCTTTGTCTGGCTGTAGCCCAAAATGCTTGATCATCAAGCGCGCGTGGCGATCGGGACTTCCGCCGGGAGTTCCAATCGTGATCGTTCTTCCCTTAAGTTCGCTCACAGTTTTGATATCGCTACGCGCCACGAGTGTCTGTGTGCTGCCTTGTATGTAAGAAGCAACCACTTTGAGCGGCAGCCCCTGGATCGCTCCCCGTAAAGCGCTCATGCCTATGACATAATCGGCTTCCCCGCTCGCCAGCGCCGCCGCTGCCACCGTGCTCGACATCCGAATAACCTCTGCCTCTAATCCTTCCTCCCTGAAAAGTCCTTTTTTCTCTGCCAGCGGAAGGGCCGTGGAACTGGCGCCTGGAGCAAACCCGATTCGAATCTTGTCTACCGCGCTGGCCGACGCGCTAAAAATAAGAACGACGAGTAAAACAGCGAAGATCATTTGCCTTGGTAGAGCTGATCGATGAAGCCGCTTTGATCGAGCTTTGTCAGATAGCTGAGATTGAAAAGCTCTTCAGGTTTGAGTTTTTTCACTGCCGGTTCACGCACGCTCATGACATCGATGGTCGCTCGCACGGCAGTCATGTCGGGATAGGGCTTCCGTCCCATCGCGTGCTGTGGGTGATTCGTATACGAGAGCTCGATCATGTCGCGGTCCTTGGTTCGGAGCAGGTCGGCAAGATATTGCATGCTCTTTTCCTTGTCGTTGAGAAAAAATCGCACGCCGTCCAAGTAGCCGCGCATATAACGCGTCATGGCGTCGGATCTCTTTGCCACAAGCGCCGGCGTCGTCACGATCGTGCTGCCGAAAAACGGCAGAGTCGGCATATCGAGCACGTGAAAACCATTGCGCTTGGCGAACGCCGACTCGGCGGACGCAAGAACCGTCGCGTCGATCGCGCCTTTTTCGAGCGCGACGAAGCGCGCCTGGCCGACCTGAATGATCGCGATATCCTTGTCCGCGTCCAAGCCGATTTTTTGAAACAGATAGCGCACCATCAGCTCGGAAATACCACCGAAACGGATGATGCCGACTTTCTTCCCTTTGAGCTGCTTGATGTCTTTGATTTCGGGCCGCGTGACCACGTCGTATTCGAGCGTGTTCGATTGCGACAACAGGAAGGTGAGCTTCACGCCGTGCGCCATCGCCTGCATTGCGGCGATCGGCGCGCGCATGTCCAGATCGACGTCGCCATTCAACAACGCGCTGATCGACGCCGGCCCGCCGGTGATCAGAATGATCTCGACATCCAACCCTTGCTTTTCGAAGAGTCCCGCTCGTTGCGCGATGTACGTGATTCCAGCCGTATTGCCGGTAACGGAAGCATACGAAACGCGCAACTTGTCAACGGCAAATGATAGGGATGAGAAAATAGCCGTCGAGGAAATCAGAAAAGTAAGAGCAGCTATGGAAATGTGCGATCGAACCCAGCACAGCACGCTACTACTCCAATGTTCAGGCCTTACTTCTCTGCTTGATGCGCTGATTGAGCGACTGCAGCACCCCAGCATCTACCGCGGCGATCACATCCACCGCGGCATCCAACTCTTCTTCGGTCATGCCTGCTTTCCTTGCGTCCGCAAGGCGCCGATCCACTCACGGATCGCACAGCCGCATCATCGCAACCGTGAGACCGATGAGCATCTTCTCGCGCTCGGATAAGCATTCAACAGCATGCGCGTCGCGGTAGAAAGTTCGAAAGTCGGCTTTCTTCACGGTTTACTCCCTTGCTGCAATTTGAACTCCAGCGTCTGGCGTTTTGGGTTGAAAGATCCGTCGACCGGATTAGGACGAACTGAGTTTATAGAGAAAGTGCTCTGGAGCGTTGTCGTTTTCACTGAGGCCCGTTGAAGCATTCGCATTGTTCACGAGATAATCGCGCCAAGACTTCATCGTCCATTCCTTCGCTCCTCCAGTAAGTCTTGCAAGACACTTCCCGGAACTTTTATGGCGCGCCGACCGACGAGCCACCGCTGGGATTTTCCGTTTCCCCGGCGAATGAGGCCTTTGCGTTCGAGACGTTCAAGACGTTCCGCATCCGAGCGCGAAGAATTCTTTCTCAATTCTGTCAGTTTTACCTTCTCCACGTCATCGCTCCGTGCAAACAGAGGGCGCAGCCTACTCCGCCCTACTGATCTCAGACCTCAGCACTCGTTACTCAGCACTGACTATACCGGTTTCACGCCGGTGATTAGCGCGTAAGAAAACGCGCCCTTCACGTGTGTGTGATCGCCGTGCGAATGCCAGCTGAAGTAATTCTTTTTCATGCGCTCGGCCAGTTCCGGGTTATCGTTCTCAATTTCGAAAGCCGCTTCGAGCCAGTGCCGGCCGGTGGGGATGCCATCCATCCCCTCCTGATTAAACGAATAGGACAAAATATTGGTGCGCGGCACGCGGTAACCGGCTTTGGTGAGCAGTCGCTGAATGCTGCTCGCGGTGTGATAGCGAAAATCTTCGCCGTGCGTTCGACGGAAGACCTGGTTAATTTTCGCCTCGAGGGCGATATCCACGGCATCCTTGGCTTCCTCGATAATTGGATCGACCACCACGAAACGACCGCCGTTCTTGAGCACGCGCAACACTTCGGCAACCACCCCGGACGGGTTTCCGAAGTGATGCAAGCTGAATGACACAAACGCTCGGTCGAAGGTATTTGTTTTGAATGGCAATTTGTCGGCTTCGCCGGCGCTCTGAAGGTATCGTGGAATCGGGTCTTCGTGCTTGTGCCCGACATCGAGCATCGCGAGCGCCTGATCAACGCCGAAAATCTTTCCGTCTTTGAGCTGCTTCGAGAGCGGTCGCGCGATTCGACCCGTGCCGGTCGCCAGATCCAGGACCACCTCGCCGCCCTTGAGGATCAGCATTTCGATCAGCTTGTCGGTCAAAGAAGCGCGAATGCCCGACAGTCCACGCTGGTCGAATTCGGCGGCGTGCGTCGGATCGTGGAAGCGGGTTTTGTGCTGATGGTCATGCGAGTGGCCATGAGTGTGATCGTGGGTATGCTCGTGATCATGATCGTGTGCATGCGTGTCATCATGCTCGTGGCCGTGCTCATGGTCGTGATGATGGTGGTCGTGACTGTGTTCCGCAGCATGTGAATGCTCATGGCCGTGCGAAGCATCGTGCCTGTGGCCGTGGCCATGCGAGCCGTGTTCGTGACCATGATGTTCGCGATCGTGGTTACGGTCAGGATTATTTTTGTGCTCGTGTTTATGTTCGTCCGCCATGTTCGTCTCTCGCTTTTCGGGTTTATCCAGCGTCAAGCTAGCGCAGAAACGCTAGTTGCTTCAAGGCATGACTCCTGCGCTGGCAAACTTTACTCGGCAATTGCGCACTCTTCTGGTAAAGTAGCGTCGGCATCGGTCGCTCATCAAAATCACTGCGCGCGTTTTTGCCGTCGGCAACTCCCGATGCGGCATGCGCGCACCTGATGGTTGCGCGCCTTCACCTTCGAGATCCTCTTCATCGGCGATTGTCTTCGAGCCATGCGGCGCGATTAATATGGAACTTCATAAAAATAGAAGAAAGCGCCGGCGGACGGATAAAAGCTTGGAGAACGCCGCAGAATCGGTAGAGACGCTTCGTCTACTACTCGAAACGGCGAACGATTATTCCATAATCACAGTGACACCGGAGGGAAAAATCGCGAGCTGGAACCCCGCCGCTGAACGGCTTTACGGCCATCGTGCCGATGAGATCATCGACAAGCACTTTTCTTGCCTGTATTCGCCGGATGATCTCGAACGCGGTCTGCCGGATCAGGCGCTCGAGCTCGCCACCGTACAAGCGAGCCATCAAGCACAAAGTTGGCAGGTGCGTAAGGACGGATCACGTTTCTGTGGGAATGTGATCGTCGCGCCTTTGCAGTCCAAGAGTGGAAAACTGATCGGATTTAGCAAAATCACTCGTGACCTCACCGAGATTCAATTTGCCGAAATGGCGCGTGCGCTCGTTGAATCCTTTCCGAGTGCAATCCTGGTCTTCGATCAGGATGGACGAATCGTACAGATGAACGGGCAAGTCGAGACGATGTTTGGGTATAGGCCCAAAGAACTCCAGTATCAGCCGATGGATGTGCTCATTCCAAAGCATTTGCGCAATCGGCATCTCGGGCACGTCGCCGGCTACATCGCCGATCCTCACAATCGCCCCATGGGCAGTGGCCTAGAGCTCTCAGCGCGGCGTAAGGACGGCACTGAATTTCCTGTGGACATCATGCTGAGCCCGATCAATTCCGGGAAAGACCAGATAATAATGGCGGTGATTCGTGACATCACCGAACCCAAACGAACAGCCGAAGGCGTGCGGAAAACCAATGACGAGCTGCTAGCTTTGGTAACGGAGCTGCAACGGCGCGATCGGGAAATGCAGTCGCTCATTAGCATGGATGACCTTCTACAGAGCTGCACCTCCCAAGACGACGCTTACAAAGTCATCGGCTTCGCTGCGGGCGAGCTTTTCGAGGGGCAGACTGGCTGTCTCGCTGTTTTGCAGCCCTCCGACCGCTACCTCGAAATTGTCGCGCGCTGGGGCGCTGGCCCCCTTGGAGATCCAATTTTCTCGCTCGATGACTGCTGGGCGCTTCGACGGGGTCAGCTGCACGAAGTGGCAAACGCCGAGACCGGTTTGCTCTGCCGTCACTTTGTGAGTCAGCCGAACACTCGTTATCTTTGCGTGCCGCTCACCGTCCAAGGCGAAATTCTTGGGGTATTTTGCCTGGCCGGACCGCCAGCCTATACCAGTGATCATCAAATCGGCCAACTCCAACTGGCGGTCACCGTGAGCGAGTCGATCAAGCTCTCCTTGTCCAATCTGAAATTGCGCGAGAAGCTCCGCGCCGAAGCGATCCACGACCCGCTCACCGGCTTGTTTAACCGGCGCTACTTGGAAGAAATGTTGGTGCGCGAGCTCCATCGCGCGCGCCGGCGAAAATCCCCGCTTTCTCTCACCATGCTCGATTTGGATAATTTCAAACGTTTCAACGATACTCATGGGCACGACGCGGGGGATGCTCTGCTCCGGGAATTGGGCCGACTGATGCGCGCAAAGCTCCGCAAAAGCGATATTCTCTGCCGCTACGGGGGCGAAGAGTTTGTCATTGTGCTTCCGGATTCGTCCCTAGTGGACGCTGAGCAGCGCATCGATCAGATCCGCGCGCAGCTGAAAGAAGTGCAAATCCAGCACGGCGGCGAATTTCTGCCGGCTCCTACGCTGTCCGCCGGCATTGCGCAGGCCGAGGAACACAACTTCGACCCGGGCGAATTACTACGCGCCGCGGACAAAGCATTGTATAGCGCAAAAAATGCCGGACGTGACCGCGTCGTCCGCTATGGTGCGAGAGAAAAAGACCGACCGGCCGAAAAAGAGTGAATCTGAATCTCGACTGGCTGGATCAGCGACCAAAAATCAACATCCCCTTGGCCAAAGGAGGATTGACGGGATTTGGTTGAGTTGCGCGTCAGAAAATCTCCCCTGGCCCCTCTTTGTCAAAGAGGGGAAATTCGCTTCCCAAACAGCAAAAAGGTTCGGGGCCTCAAAGAAATGTTGACCTAGCTTTTGGCCATCCCTTCCATAATCTCCCATTGCTCGTCGCTGACTTTCATGATCGACAATCGCGAGTTTCGCACGAGATCAAAATTCTTCAATTTCGGGTGTGCCTTGACTTCGGCAAGACTGACGGGCCGCTTCAACGCGCGTACCGGTTCGATATCCACCACAAGCATCTTGGGATCGTCTTTCTCAGGATCCGGGTAGGCGCCGCCCAAAGCCCGCGCCACACCCACCGCCGCTTTTTCATCGCCGGTATGATAAATAAAAATCTGCTCGCCTTTTTTGATGTCTTTGAGATTTTTTAGGGCGAGATTATTCGCCACGCCGTCCCATACTGTCTTGTTGTCCTTCTCCAATTGCTGATACGAATAGACGCTCGGTTCGGTCTTGAACAACCAACGAGTTGCCATTGTTCCTCCTGTAAATCGAGATTACTGTCCTAGGACCAAAGTACACTGACCAAAAAAGCATCGTCATTCCGGCCAATCCCGGATCCAGTCCGGGGTAGCGCGACCGGAATCAGGAATTTCCGTAGGGGCGTATGGCATACGCCCTCTTGGATACCGGTCGGAGTTTTTCCTGAGCATGCCCAAGTGCCGGTATGATGCAAAGCGATCAGGGATTCATTCAACGAAGTCATCATGACATTTTGCTCGCCTACAGAGAATGAAAATGGAGAAAGATTCCTCGCGTCCCGCTCGGAATGACAATGCCTGTCATCTAGAATGTAAGTGAGAGATCTTTCTTCAGTCCGATTTTCGAGGGAGTTCACACTAGTTAGCAATCGCTATTAATCAAGCCGCCGACGGAATCGTACGCAGCCTTACGATCTGTTCGCCTTAGCGCAAATTAAAAATCTGCTTCCAAATCTTTTCGTATTTGGGAAATTCCCGATATTCTTTTTCGCCCAAGCTGTAGACCGTTGTGACGTCAATCGGTTCGGCGGGAGCGATTTTTGGATTTGCCGGTATGCGGCCCTCGATCCCAAAAGTTTTTTGTCCTTCATCCGAAGCGGCCCAGCGATGAAACAACCAGCCGCTGTTGGGATGAGGGGCATTTTTGAACACCGCCGTCGCGCTGATCAAACCGACACCGAGATTCTTCAGATAAGTGATCTGCGCGCCTTTCTGAATTCGCGGCAATAGATGATGGGTGTAACAGGTGATGCACGCGGAACCCTGCCCCGCCATCAAAAGTTCGACCAATTGAGGATGGCCGCTATGGAACTCGACGCCATTGGCGGCAATTTTTTTAAACAGCGCGATAGCGGCGTCGGTATTTTTATATTTTTGCTCAGCAAAGGCGATCAGAAATTCGGCATCCCGCGGCTCGGCCAGGAGCTTCCCTTTCCATTTCGGCTCGGCGAAATCTTCGAAGTTCTTTGGTTCATCGGCTTTGCTCACCAACTGAGTGTTCCATGCCGCCACCAAGGTATTGAACCGAGTCGCCACCCAGTAAGTGCCTTTCAGATGGTTTGCAAAATTCTCCGCTTCCGGCGGCAACTTCTCCAGCACCAAACCCTGTTCCTGCACCTGCATGACGTTCTCCAGATTCATATGGAATACATCGCCGATGGTTCTGCCGCCGCGGGCTTCGGAGATGGCCCGGGCAACGATTTTGTCGCCGCTCGCGCCGGTGTTAACGGTTTTGATGCCGGGAAAGCGCTTTTCGAATACCGGCAGGACCTTGCCCGCCGTGTCTGGCGTCAAAGTGCCGTAGACATTCAGCACGCCGCTTTCTTTCAAGGCCTGCTTGTAAGTCTCATCGATGGTCTGCGCGCGGCCAGCCGCGACGCAAAAAATTGCGCAGCAGAGAACAAAAAAGCAGCAGCTGATTCCCTCGCAGATTTTGCCGTTTAGCCGCATTAGGTTTTACGAAGTTTTACAATTGCAGTTTCGCTGCTAGAAGAAACCAAGCAACCTCCGAAATACGAGAAGGAGTCAGCCATAAACACTGGCTGGACCATCTATTCCATCCCATCCTGAAAATCATGCTCCTTCTCTTGGTTCAAACTCCCGGAGAATGCGCCGCCGCTCTGCTATCGGCGACGCGGCGTACTGGGTTAATAAGGGCTGGTGGCCAGTGATGCGATTGCTCGCATCAGTGAACAGATTCGCGACTTTATGACGCATCTAACTGCTTTGCCAGAGGGGACGAACGTCCTGGTGTTCTGCGAGAATGGTTGGTCCTCCACCTCAGGTCGTCCGCGTATCGGTGGGCCACTGCAGCAACGCTCGACTTCTTGAGATTCTCGCTATTGAATGGGATGAAATCGGGCGGTCGCTTTTGTCCGGATCAAGACTGATCTCAATAACCCAGCACAAATTGGAAGTATTTGCGTAGACCAAGCTCCCCCTCGGGTCGAAAGTGAACGTTCGACCTTTCGAGAATTCTCGAAACATCGAAACATCTGCCATTGGCGGAATCAAAGTGGTCGGGTCGGGTTCGCTTTTAAGTTGATATAGTGCTTTGCTACGGGAGGTTTGCATTATGAAAGAGCAACTGACTGCAGTCTTCCAAAACGTTCCCGAAGGATACATCGCTTTTGTGGAAGAATTTTCCGGTCTTTCGGTAAACGCTGTCGTTACCACCCTCCCGCAGGAACGTGTCCTCTGTCCATTCGCCTGGCTTACGAACCGGGGCGAAAAGTGATTGCAACAATACTATTTAAGTGTGGATTGGGCGGCCGGCCGCCCCTGAGCGAAACTATTGGAACTGGGTGCTTCGGGTAACGTCAGCTACAACGTCCTGTTAAGTTGAGACGCATTTTCTGCACTCACATCACCAGCCGGTGATACTGTCTTCAGACCGGGAAGTGAACGCCCCAGAAGAGACGCAGATCCAGATCGTCCGCCATGTTGCTGCCGTGCGTCCCACGGCCCGTCAATGGATCGATGTGCGTGCCGTGATCTGACACGAATGCAACGGCGTGTGAGGTGGTTGCCCATCGGTCGCGCGCCGCGCGAGCGACGCGATCGAAGTTGCGTATGTGGTTGGCCATCGCGCGCAGGGCCTCTGGGCTCCGCGGCACCGTTGCGTGCATCTTGTCGTCGTACTCCTGCTGGTAGGCCAGAATGAAGTCATGCTGGTCCGCTGCGACGAGATTGAGCGTTCGCTCGACAACCTCCTCGTCGTAGGCCTCGGAGAAGTAGTCAATCCTTCGATTCCGGAAGATCAGATCGATTGAGGAGTTCTCTACTGCGACGATGGCGACACGGCGGCCCGCCCGCGAGAGCGCGTCGAAGAGGGTGTCGCAGGTCAAGGTCGGCCTTTCGCTCTTGCGGATGCCATGGGTGTCCGGAGGGGCGCCCGTAAACATCGATGCGAAGCAGACGGGTGTGACCGAGGGCATCACGGCACATGCTTCAACCAAGGTTGGTGCGTGGCGCGCGACTGGCTCAAAGGCCTCAGCGTATGACCGGACCAGATGCGCACCGATGGCATCGGCTGCGAACACGAGTGCCTTCGTGACGGTTCGATCCGCTGCGAATGCAGCAACGTCGGTGAATGGGGGCGCGACGCAATGGACCGGTCTGGGAATCCCGAAGAGGTCACATACAGTGCTCGTCACCGACGCCACATCAAGCATACCTCTCAGCCCTCACGCTGTACTTACCGCTTCTTAGCGCGCGGATATTTCTGGTTGTCGTGAATCATAGCGAACCCAGCGACTGAATGGGCTGATTTCCCTGTCAAAAATAAATTTAAGCACGAGTCGCGTATAAGACTGGTAGGCAAATAAGCTCCGATAAAATTCAGGAGCCATGCGATAAAGCTGCGGCAGTCTGCTCCACGCGACCATGGGAAAGTCATGATGTTCATTATGAAATCCCATATTAAACATCACCCAATTAAGCGGGCCATAATACGAATAGGTCTCTTGCCGTTTTCCCATAATATCATAGTGCTCTTGAATCCATCGGCCGCCTAATGGATGTAACCCAAGAGCGAAGAATGTCGACAGGAGCAAATACATCAGTCCACCCCACCCTAGATACAACCAGAGCCCGTAACTCACCCCCAACTGCAAGACCATATTGGTAAGCACCCATGGGTCGATAAGCGATTGCCCCGGAACCTTTAGTGGCCGCAAGGCTTGGGAAACAGACAACAAAGCGAGCCACATCGACTTGCGCAGAGGACCATGACCAATCAGTCGGCCTTCAAATCGGCTCACCACGTCCGGATCCATCGTCATTTTATTTAAGTGCTGGTGATGCAAAAGATGATACTTTCTGAAACTCATGGCGCTCGGGACAATCAAGGCAAAATCACAAGTCAGGCCGGCAACCTTGTTTAACACCGGTGTTGCGAAAATTAAGTTGTGCGTGGCCTCATGCATCAACACATACAGAGCATGATTGAGAACCGCGCCGGCGAGATAAGCTACAGGCAAAATCACGTACCACGGTTGATCACAAAGCAGCCAGGCCACTATCCATTGGAGCGCAACCAGCCCGACAATGAGCAGCGCTGACAGAGGATAAGGCCCAAACAATTCCCTCACGTCGGGATAATTTTTAATGATGTCTTTACGGCGTTGGGTGTGAACCTGCTCAGCCTGTTCGTTGATGGTGAAAGAATCCATACCCACCTGAACGCGTTATGATCGGCGTTCTTTAACGTCTTTCAGCTCGAGTTCCGGCTCCACAAAATCAGGGAAAATCGGCCGGAGATTTTCCTCGCCGGTTCCTTGCGGTGAGAGCCGACACCACTGATCGGGATAGCGCCGCACCATCTCTTCCAAATGGCGAGTAAACAGGGCTAGATTTGCTGCCACGTCCTCCTGCAGGTCTCCTGTCCTGACGAGATCGATTTCAGGGCTGATATGAAGAGTCAGACGATCCTCAGCGTCCCGCGTGACACACATAGGAAGGACCGCCGCGCCCGCGCGCAAAGCCAGGGTCACGGGACCGCGGCGAACATAGACGGCGGAACCCAAAAACTCCGTGTTGACCTTGCCGGATTTAAACACATCCGGGAGAACAACAACCGCTTCGTTCCGCCTTAATGCGCCAAGGATTTGTCGGGCCGCCTGTGTACGCGGCTTAGCCGATATCGTTTTAACGCCAGCCTTCGCTCTGTAGCCGTCCAGTAAACGGGCCAATCTTTGGTCCGGCGGGTGCTTGACTAAAATGCTGAAGGGGTACCCCGCCGCGGCAAGACGGGGAGCAATCATCGTAAAATTTCCTAAATGAGCGCCGAGCGCGATCACCCCCTTGCGCTTTTCCAAAGCCTGCTTCAAATGCTCCTCGCCCTCAACAGCAACGCTCGCACATATCATGTCTCTCGAGGTATAAAGGGTGGAGGCAGTCTCATAAAGTCCCTGGACAAAATTCCTCCAGGCCATACGAGCGACGGTCTTTCTCCTCTCCACCGGCAAGACTTCGTCCTTCAAAGCCATGGAGACATTCTCTTCCATCAGTTTTCGGTACGGCCATAAAATAGCGAAGGTCACATGGACGGTCGCAGAAGTCATGAGAACGAGCAACCGGGGAGGAATCCTGGGAACGAGGAAAATAATTGCCCTCAGGGCATATTCCGCTGCTCGGTACAGTAACCAATAGAGGAATTTCTTGAAGGAAAAACGGTCCTTCATCAAATGGGTTGGAATATCTGCATGCCTTTCATGCTTTTTGACACATTTCACGATTGTAGGTCAACAATTCCTTGAATGAAGGTGAAGACGATGTTACAAGAAAAAAAATTTGCCGATGTGGAGGTTCTAATTTCGCGGATCGAAAGGAGCTGTGGACTGTAATCCCGGTTGCGTCTCCGCGCTTCCCGCTTTGGGTTCCGGGGAACAAGCTCCTGTCGTGGGCCCCGCTGTCGAATCCGTAAAAATCGTGCCCGTAAATGACTCTCGCGACATGCGCCGGTTCATTCGCGTGCCTTTGTCGCTCTATGCCGACGATCCGACATGGGTCCCGCACCTGTTGCTAGAGCGACGCGAGCAGTTTTCTCCCCGCAATCCATACTTCGCGCACGCTCGCTGCTGTTTCTGGCTTGCCTACCGTGGGGCGAGGCCGGTCGGTCGGATCAGCGCCCAGGTTGATGAATTGCACCAAGACCGCTATCGGGATGCTACCGGATTTTTCGGCTTTCTCGAGGCCGAGAATGAGCCGTGGACGTTTCACGAATTGTTGAGTACGGCTGAACTCTGGTTGCGTGACCAGGGTATAGTGCGAATCCGCGGCCCGTTCAACTTTTCCATCAATCAGGAATGCGGCCTTCTTGTGGACGGTTACGATACGCCTCCAATGATTATGATGGGCCACTCCCGCCCGTACTATGCCGCTCGGCTGACAGACGAGGGATATCACGGCGTAAAGGACTTGCTTGCCTATCGTCTTCCCACCGATTTCACTCGGCCCGAGCTCATGATGACCGTTTTGCAGAAAGCCGCCGGCTGTGTAAGCGTCAGACCGCTGCGCAGATCACGGTTGAGTGAGGACCTCAAAATAATCAAGGACATCTTCGAGGATGCCTGGTCCACAAATTGGGGATTCATTCCATTCACAGAAGGCGAGGTTCGGCATCTGGGCGCCATCTTGCGCCTACTCGTCGATGACGATGCGGTGCAAATTGCGGAAGTGGACGGGGAGTCGGTCGCAATGATCGTAGCCCTTCCGAACATAAATGAAGTGATACGAGACCTTAACGGACGTCTGCTTCCATTTGGCTGGCTCAAGCTCTTATGGCGGCTGAAAGCGAAATCTCCCAAAACGGCTCGCGTCATCCTGATGGGAGTGCGCAAGCGTTTTCAAGGAAGCGCGCTTGGAGCCGCGCTGGGCTTCCTTCTTATCGATGCCCTGCGCGACTACGGAATCAGGCGCGGAGTTCAGAGTGTTGAGCTGTCCTGGATTCTGGAAGATAACATGCCGATGCGGAATATGCTCGCGATGATTGGTGGCGTTCCGTACAAACGCTACCGTATTTATGAAAAGGCGATTCAGATGAGTCGTGCACAGCAGTTATAAGAACGCGGCTGAGTTACGCGATATGTGAATAAAAGAGAACGCAGATGGATAATTCCAAAACTGCCGACGTGCGTGTCAACGACACTGTCTTAGCACCGCTGGAACGACCGGCGCTGCAATGGCTATGTCAACGAATGCCTGCATGGATGACTCCCGACATCCTTACGGCGATTGGCCTCGTTGGCGGGATCGTGATGGCGGCTGCGTACTGGTTGTGTAACGTGAACAAAAATTTTTTATGGATCGTTGATCTCGGCCTTCTGATCAATTGGTTCGGAGATAGTCTCGATGGCTCTTTGGCACGACACCGCCGAATCGAACGTTTCAAGTACGGCTATTTTGTCGATCATACGGTCGATATCACAACGCAATCCATAGTCTTTTTTGGCGTAGGAATATCTCCGTTTGTCCACTTCAATTTTGCGCTGCTAGCGCTCGTCGGTTATTTGCACCTTGGGATTCTAACTTATATCGACACCGCCGTATCGGGAATATACAAAATTTCTTACGGTAAAATCGGCCCGACAGAAGTTCGTGTGTTTCTCCTCGCCCTGAATGCGATATTCTATTTCGCCAGTAATCCGCTGATTCATATGGTCGGGGTGAGCATTTTTTCTTTTGATGCTATCGTGTTGTGTATTGCCATAGCTTTTTTTCTTTACTTCCTGGGCTTTACCTGCCTGAGGATGAGAGAGCTCAATGTTCAAGATCCCCCCAAACGGAACCCGTTGCAGTCGCAATCTTATCAACCTGACGTTTCGAGAGAAGTTGGTGTGAAATAACGGAGTGTTTCGCGGATGGGAATGGCAGGTATTACAAAGGCTGTTGTTTTGGCTGTGAATACGGCCCCTGCGAAGGCAACCTACGACGCCGTCTATGGTGGGGAACCTCTATTGATCCGCGCCTTGGTTGCTCTCTCCAAGGCAGGGATACGATCGGTATGCATAGTTTGTCATGAGGGGCACGGTGGAAAGATCGCTAGGCTAATCGAGGCCGCGCGAACCCGTGTTACGCTTGATTATGACATTTCTTCGATCCGTACTGGTGAGGCACTTTCTCACGTAGTGTCCCGTCTCGTAGAACAGTGGGATACGCCTTTTTTGCTCTTCGAAACTAATCAAGTTGTCCATCCCACGTTTTTTGCGCAGGTGGCCCGATTTGCTGCATCAACAAAACCGGTGCTCGTTGTCTATAAACATGTGTGGTTGAAAGAAGGAAAGGTCGGTTTCGAGAGTGGATTCCCGGACAAATTCAAAGTGATTTTTGCCCACCCGGAGTCCTTTACGAAGATTGCGCTCGATAAAAGCGTTTTTCAGAGCAACACCTTCGATATTGAACCTGCTGATCGAATAGAAATCTCGCCCGATATCTATGATGGCATCTTCAGTACGGATGTGGTCGTCTGTCATCGCGATCATTTAGAACAGCTTTCGTTCAGCACCATTCCTGATTTGATCCACGAGTGGCGCAAGCAGAAACTCCTCAGACTGGGGTTTGTCGAAAATGTCTGGTGGCTACGGGTTACCGGACGAGAATCACGGCAGGACCGGACTGAATTTTTTTGGCGGATTGCCTTCAAACAAATTAGCGGGGAATTTTCCAAACTGGTCAACTCCCATCTCTCCAAACCCTTGACGTTCTTGTTTGTGCGTTTGCGCTTCAGCCCAAACGCAATCAGCATCCTGGAACTCGGTTTGTTCCTCCTCGCGTCTGCGTTTCTGCTCGTCCCGCAGTACTGGGCGATGCTGGTATTTGCCTTTGTGTGGCAGTTTTCGGCCGGGGTGTTGGACCGGTGTGATGGTGAGGTCGCACGTATCCGCAATTATGAATCGGAGGCCGGAGCACGGTTCGATATGCTCATTGACGATCTCCGCTTTGCCATTCCCTTTGTTTTTTTGACTATCGCGTCTTATCGCCAATCGGACCGCGATTTGACCTACGTTGTCGCCGCGCTGGGAACCGTCATGTGGTATAGTACTGCCGCCTATTATCACAATCGCTTTTTGCGGCGAGCCGGATACATGAGCATCCAAAGTATGGGCGTCGACTTTTTAAAAACCCAGGCGGAGAGCCGTTGGTTCGCCGTGTTTCGGAGAATTCAGCCGTTTACGAAAGGCGACATTCGTACGTTTTATATTTTTCTGGCATGCTTTCTCGGCAACAAATCGGTTCTCTTCTGGATGCTGGTTGTTTATGCATGGCCGTTGGGCGCGTCGTATTTTTTTACCATTCTAAACTTTCGTCACCCATCGGCCAGCGCGCCAGCCACCCTCGCCTGAAGCGACTGTTGTCGACCGTACACACTATGGCCTTGCTCGACAGACGTCATAAACTGGCACGCCTTCTGCCGGTAATCGGCGGCGCGGCCACCGGCACACGTGTGCAGCCTGAGTGTGTCGTGTTGGGCGTACGGGAGGGTGTATCGCCGAGCCCAAAACCGCCGGTCCGTATCTTTCTTGGAACCGAACCGGACCAATATCGCGCCGAGCGGGTTTTCTTCTGGTCGATCGAACAGGTCCGCGACCCAGGCCGGATCTATGAGATCCATCTGATGAAAGAATTAATCGGATTTGACCGCCGCGGCTGGCTCACGGGTTTCACTAACTATCGGTTCGCAATTCCCCATTTTGCTGCGGGTTGTGGGAAAGCCATCTATAACGATGTTGACCAGGTGTATCTTGGCGACCCGGGAGAATTGTTTGATGTTGATCTTGGAGAGCATGGCTTTTTGGCGCTCTCCGATGAAGATACATCAGTCATGTTGATCGATTGCGCACGAATGGCTTCCGTCTGGACTTTAGCGGAATCGCAACGCCGCCGCAGAAGCTTCATGGAGGCGAAGGCACGAACAAAACCCGGCTTCTGGGGCCCACTCGACCCAGTGTGGCATGCACGTGATACGGAATATGTCCCTAATCACTCAAAGCTCCTGCATTACACGGCGATCCATATGCAACCCTGGCAACCAACGCCGGAGCTTTATGCTTACCAGCACAATCCGGTCGGCGAGGTATGGTGTGCCCTGGAGCGTGCTGCAGATGGCGCGGCCTATCAAGTCTTTAGTGCCGCGCATCCAAGCCAACAGTACAAAACTCTATGCAGGCAGATCCGTCACGCCTGTAAATCCACGTACGCGCCAGAGAAACTCCCGGCCAGCGAGCATCTCTCCGCGGAGCAGCAGCAACGGGTTTCCTGGCGTGAGCTTATCTCGCTTTCGGAGGCCGGCCCTCTCGAGAATCCGGTTGCCGAAGTTGTCTCGACCGACGTCTTAGATTATTTGCCGGACGAGGATGTACCGTGGGTGCTGGATGAGTTGTTCCGCTCTGCTCGCCGCAAGATAGCAGTAACCGTCACCATGGCTAGAAGACCGAGCGTAATAGGTAACGGAATACAAAGCCTTCATCGCCCGCGCCCTCAGTCCTGGTGGGCGACACAACTTGAAGCTGCCAGTCGCCGTTACCCAGAAATACACTGGCAGCTAATCGTGCATACGCGGGATGACTGGGGTCGACAAGTTGCTCGGTTGTGCGACGGCGGCGGTCGCTTTAACAGCAATCCCACTGTGTGGGTACTGATTGACGATCACCCGGGAAACACCACACAATCTCTCGGCCTCGCGAAAGCCTTGGGTTGGCCATACCAAGTGAAAGCACTGAAATTCACCTGGCTTGTTCATCTCCACGATTTCCTGTTCGGAATGTTTGGCGCAACGCGCCTCGGTCTGCGACGAACGCAGTCGGCTGTACTCACTCAACCCTGGCCCGATTTGGTTATTACCACCGGCTGGCGTGCCGCCCACATCGCTCGCTGGATCAAAAAACAAAGCCACGATAATACCCGGCTCGTCCAAATGGGGCGGAAAGGCACTCATGTCGCGCGTCTATACGACCTTGCGATTAGTTGCCAGTACTTTCGCTTGCCGCCTAATCCTCGGCGGATCGAAACCCTCGTTCCACTTACTGGAATTTCTTCAGAGCAACTGACGCAGGCTGCCGAACATTGGCAAAACGTATTCGCTACTGCGCCGCGTCCGCGTATTGCTCTGTTGGTTGGCGGAACATCCTACGCTTGCCGTTTCGATGAGGAAACGGCGTATCGTTTGGGCGCGGAGGTACGCAGCTTCGCCGTAGCGATGGGAGGCACGGTGTTTGCCACGACGAGCCGCCGCACTGGATCAGAAGCCACGGTGGCATTGAAGAAAGGGCTTGGCGATTCTGGTTATCTGCACGAGTGGCAACCGGACCACTGGGAGAATCCCTATCTCGCCTATCTAGCCTTAGCAGATATCCTGATTGTGACGGGGGAGAGTGAATCGATGCTGGCGGAAGCGGCAGCCACTGGGAAACCAGTCTATATTTACCCCCTCCTCAAACAAGAACTCGATCCTTGGACCCGTCTGAAAGAATGGATCGTGGCTCGCGGTGAGAAACAGCGGTTAGGACAGCGGGGAACTATAAAGCCTCAAAGGGGTTTGCAGTATCTCTGCGCGCGACTTGTTGAACGAGGGATCATCCTGCCACAACCGGATTTACACATGCTGCATCAAACACTGGTGGAAAACGGAATCGCCCAGTTCTTCGGCTCGAGCTTGAGCCCAACTGCTAGTGCGGGGTTGCGAGAAGTCGATGATGTTGCCCGGCGCGTGCGCATGCTCATGGGAATGCCTCAAGAAGCGGGCGCGGTCACTCGGACCGAGAGTGTCGTCAACGCTGCAAATGCAGGGTCCTTGCTGTGACTGGATTGCCTAAAACATTCAAAGCTATAGTTTGAGCGGCAAAGCCAGGCAAAGAAATCCGCTCGCGCGAGCCGAGCACATTCAAGCTTTGGCCCGAATAGGATTGATCCCAGGTGAGTGACGGAACCCGCCGGTCAACTCTTGGCGAGCAAACGAGGTACGAATTTCCGCGAGATCCCGCGGAGTATCAATTTCTCTCCACCAAAGGCCTTTGATAAGAACGGTGTTCACCGGCAGCGTAGAGGCCATCACGCTAATGATATCGTGATACCACAAGCGCAGAGTATCAGGGTCACGGACCGCAATCTCGAGCGCGGAACGAAAAGCAGACACGCCCTCAGCGCGAAATGCCATTAGGCCGATCGATTCACCGTCGATTTTCGACTCTGGAAGGGACTTTCCGACCGCTTTGAGTCGTCCGCCATCGGTGAGCGTTACCTTCATATCGTCAGCGTCGTAACTGGCTTTTTGGTCGATCGCGATGACGAGTGGAGCCTGCGGCGCAGCTAATAGCCGCCGTAAAATTTCTGTGTCAAACAGTGTATCACCATTGACCAGGATAAAATCCTCGGTCATATCGCGAATTGCCAGCCAGCAGGTCACGGCCGTATTCGTCGTGGCAAAGAAAGGGTTATAGCGAGTTTGAACTGTCAGAGGCATGATGGGGTGCGTGGTGAGAAAGTGTTCAATCTTCTCGGCCCCATAGCCGACCATGATAGTGACGTCTCGAATCCCACATCGCGCAAGCGTACGCAATTGCGTCTCAAGCAGCGGATGGTCTGCGTCTACCGGCAGAAGGCATTTGGGAAGCTCGTCGGTGGCGGGTCGCAAACGCCGCCCATAGCCTGCGTTCAGGACGATCGCTTTCATACCGAGCTCAGACCGATCACCATCGTTTTATTCCAATTGGCATAAGCGCTTCCCTTGCTTCTGTGTGGGACGTTTCGCGATAGGGGTGTACGAAGACTTCTAGGTAATTAAGTAATAAGGGAAAAACACGACGGAATCAAGAAAAAAACGCCCGTTAGGCTAGAAAAGAGGTTCTGGCGATAGCGAAAACTCCTTCTCTCCTCAGCCTGGATTCCGCGATGGAATGGAAGTTAACGCGAGGCGCAACCTTCCATAGCGAAGACATAATGCATTCTGCTTCTGAGCATAGCAGCAATAGCAGGTCCTATGTCTCTGTACGTCGGCAATTGAAGCAACATGCCAAGAGCAAAAAGACTTTGAAGCTGCGCGGTTGGGTGCCTTCGCTATTCCAGGTCTACTCCTCACTTATTTCGAATTGCGGAATCCGGGCTCAGTGGGCGTTTTAAAGCAAAGCTGACACTGGCTTGAGCCATGATTTGGCAACGCCCGGAGCTAGCGTTATATTCGGCTGTAATCGCGCGCAATCGTCCGAAACAAGCTAGATAGAATAGGCATTTCTGTGCACGAATCACCGTGATTGAAATACTGGCACGCAGCAAGCGACATTCCGGAGCGGTCAAGCCAAGGTCACGGCACGATGGAAAATCAGCACGGCCAAAACCCAGCCCGACGTTCGGCGGCAGTTTTATATCGATACTCGACCGATACGTCGCGGCAGAAATATCCAAACCCCTGCTGATTTTCTGCCCCGCTCTCTTATTTCTCTACGCCAACTTTACGGCGATCCGTTACTTGGACCGGGTTGCCACCGGTTTCCTCTCGCCTGATGCTGTCCTCCCGTTGCTCCTGCTCGGCTTGGCCATCGCCTTGGAGATCCTCCTGCCTATCGGCTTTCATATCTCGGTTGTCGTCGGTCTGAGCCGGCTCTATACCGACTCGGAAATGACGGCGTTTTTTGCCTGCGGCATAACTCCCATGCGGATTTTTCGCGCGGTAGCTGTGGTATCGCTGCTGGTCGCGGTTCTTATGGCTTGCCTTACATTGTACGTGCGTCCTTGGGCAAACGGTTTGCGCTATTTGCTTGAAAATCAAGCCATCGCCGAGTTCAACTTCAACGATCTGAAACCGGGACATTTCTATGAAAACCCGGCTGGAAATCGCGTTCTGTTTTTTCAGGCTATTGATCCGGACTCCGGTCGCATGCAGCGGGTGTTTATTCAAACGATTTCGGACGACACTGTAACGATCATCTCTGCGGACGAAGCCTTTTATCAGCCGCGGGACGAAGGGCGTGGCGGGGGATTTTTGGTATGTATTCGGGCGCGCACTTACGACTTTTCACAGACTCAGGACGGCGTGTCCCGAACCGTCAGCGCAGAGCTTCGCGTCAAGTTGGACAATCCCGATGATGTGCCGATCGGCTATCAACGCAAAGCGGCGCCCACCTGGCAGTTGGCGCATTCGCTCGCGTCCGGGGATATCGCAGAGCTGCAATGGCGTCTATCAACGCCGGTCTTCGCGTTTCTTATGGGATTGCTAGGTTTTCCGCTCAGCCGCGCAAGGCCGCGCGAAGGCAAATACGCCAAGTTATTCATTTCGGCTCTGGGCTATGGGGCCTTTTACAATCTGCAGCTACTCGCCAAAACCTGGGTTGAACAGGGCGTCGTGAAGCCAATCCCGGGTCTCTGGTGGCCGAATCTCCTGCTGGCGCTGCTGATTGTCGGACTGGTTTGGAACTGGGCCGGGCCAGCGCAGCAAAGAGCCACAGCGCCCGTATCTCGGGGCTAGTTACAAGCATGCGTTTACTTGATCGATATATCGCGAGAAGGGTTTTTAGAGGTTATGCGCTGATCATGGTGATCCTCGTCTCCGCGTTCAGCCTGATCGCACTCGTACACGAGCTGGATAGTGTGGGGAAGGGCACGTACCGGACTTCCGATGCGGCGTTGTATGTGCTGTTGACGTTGCCGGGATGGATGGTGGAGCTGTCACCAGCGATGGCGCTCTTGGGGGCGCTCGTCGGGTTGGGAGAATTAGCAGGCGGCGAGGAGCTTATTGCCATGCAAGCCCTCGGCATCTCCCGGGCGCGCATCGCCTGGTCGGTGCTGAAAACCGGGCTGGTAGTGATGCTCGCAGTTATGGGCTTGCAGGAGTTCGTGGCTCCGAAGTTGGACCAATTGGCCCTTGAGCTCCGTAGTCAGGCGATTTCCGGCATGGAATCCACGAGCGGCCGGCGGGGATTCTGGTCGCGCAATGGCCAAAGTGTGGTGCATGTACGCCGCCTGATTCATGGCCGAATCCCCTCCGAAATCGAAATTTATCAATTCGACGACAAGGGAGGTCTTCGTTTCGTCGCATGGGCGAGGGAGGCCGTTATTCAGGACTCAAAACAATGGGTGCTTCACGACGTGCGTCAGCAAATCATTACGGAAAACAAGACCCTTACTGAGCATTTTGCCCGGTTGGCGTGGGACTCTCCGTTTACGCCGGACCAAATCACTAAAATCATGTTGCCGGTGGAAATGCTTTCGCCTTCGGAGTTGTACGGATACATACAATATCTCCAGCGGGCGGGTCTTGCCGCTGAGCGCCCTGAACTTACACTTTGGCAATCTATCAGCATGCCGCTGTCGACCCTGGCGATGGTGATTCTCGCCATTCCGTACGTGCTCGGCCCCATTCGCCAGGTAAGCGCCGGTAAGCGCATGCTGTATGGAGGCTTAATCGGCACCAGTTTTCACGCCGGCAGGCAGCTTACGATTCAGCTTGGATCGCTGGTTCATCTACCTGCACCGCTGGTGACTCTGACGCCTGTGGCAGTGATGCTTGGAATCGCGATTTGGCTGTATCGGCGGCTGTGATGAAGCCGCATTGCAGTGGTGTTGCTTACGTTTCGAGTGACGGCCGAGGGCGCGGATGAACGTCCCTGGCCCGCGCGAAAGGCAACTGGAGCTGGCGCTGTACCGAAGAGATGACGGCATATGACTGTCTACGAGAGCTGACAAAAAGCTCAAACCGTCCAGGGACTCTTCGTCGCTACGAAACGCTTGAGGAGACGTTATGAGGCACTCGACTATTTTCTCAAGTCCGTCTTCAATTACCCGTGTTGACCGAGTGCTGAGGGTTGCTGCCTAGAATGGCGCGAACAAACTGGCCTCGGTCCGCCACGCCGCACGCTGCCGCCGATCCTTCGGTCCCTGCAGAGAAATCTGCCCCCTTCGTCGTGGTTCGGAGATAAGCGCATGGGGCAGTTTCTCCGGTGCGATCAAGACCGCCGCGTTTTTTGGGGCATCGTGCTGCTTTTAGTTTTGCGCTTCGTCTCTGCAGCCACGATCAATCTCTCTCCCCAAGAGACCTACTACTGGAATTATTCGATTCAGCCGGATCTGAGCTACCTGGATCATCCACCGATGGTGGCCTGGGTGGTTCGAGCCGGCACGCTGTTGTTGGGAAAATCCGAGATCGGGGTAAGAATCGGCGGCTTAGCGCTGGTTGTGGCTTCGACTTGGCTCATCAACGCTCTGGGGCGGTTGTGGTTTAGCCGTCGGGCGGGGCTTTGGGCGGCGCTCTTGTTTCAGGTGATTCCCGCCTATTTTATTTACGGGATGATCATCACCCCGGACGCTCCGCTGATCTGCTTCTGGCTTCTCACTATGTACCTGGTCTCGGTCGCGGTCCTCAAGGACCGGCCATCCGTATGGTACTGCGCGGGCGCCGCTCTGGGCTTGGCTATGCTTTCGAAGTATACGGCGTTGTTCCTCGTTCCCTCGGTGCTGCTCTTTCTTATTGCGGATCGCGCGCACCGCAAGTGGCTGCTCAGGAAGGAACCCTATCTCGCTTTTTTTCTGTCCCTGGTGATGTTTAGCCCCGTAATTCTCTGGAACTATCAACACCAGTGGGTTTCTTTCGCCTTCCAGTTCAGCAGGCGGCTTTTGGGAGAAGAATACAAAGGCCCCGCATTCGACCCAGAGCTACTAATCAGCCATGCTCGCCACCCCTTCCTAGAGTCCTTGGGCATTCAAGTAGGAGAGTTTTTTATTACCTATCTAGGACTTCTAGTGCTCAGTTTTGCCGTTGCGCTTTATCTTACGCTAAAAGGCCGAGGCTCCAAGTGGAAATTTTGTCTGTTCTTTTCATTGCCATTTCTGGTGTTTTTTGCCATCTACAGCATCGGCTCGAAGGTAAACGCCAACTGGCCCCTGCCGGGTTATCTGGCGCTGCTTATTGCCGCCTATGCGTGTTATCGGTACCTGCGCTTCAAAAGCGGGCGAAGGTTCAAAATTGCTCTGCGCAAGATGTTACTCTTTTCGCTTTATGGCCCTCCGGTCCTCTATGTGTTGGCAATCTGCCATTTGACGCTGGTGCTACCCTTTGTTCCGGTAAACACTTCGTTCACTGGGTGGCGAGAATTGGGCAAGGCGCTAGAGCGAGAGAAAGCGACCATCGAGACCGAGACAAATAAGACAACCTTTGTCTTCGGCATGGATCGGTACAATATTACGTCGGAGCTGACGTTTTACATGCAAGATTTTGAGGACGTTTTCTCCCGCAAGGTCCTGGGAAAGAACGCTCTAGGCTTTG
>Ga0075424_100000327_pt1 | contig 35494 bp, 25 predicted proteins | sample SoiMethybrSBSTD3_FD_75301 | JGI IMG/M metagenome (GOLD analysis project Ga0075424, IMG submission 75301) | Bulk soil microbial communities from a Populus tree surrounding site in Tennessee, USA - Soil MetaG P. TD hybrid SBSTD3 | ecosystem: Environmental > Terrestrial > Soil > Tree plantation...
GAGAACATCGGCGCGCGCCGTCTGCACACCGTGCTGGAGAAGCTGCTCGACGAGCTGTCGTTCGACGCGCCGGAGCTCGCGGGGAAAGAGATCACGATCGACGAGGCCTACGTCGAGCGCATGCTCGCCGACATCGTCGGCAACAACGATCTGTCGCGATACATCCTCTGATGATCCGGCTCGGCTCGCGGCTGTTCTGCGCGGCCGCATTCGCGCTCGCTGTCGGGTGTGGCCAGAAGGGACCGCCGCTTCCACCCCTGCACCTGGTTCCGGCTGCGCCAGGCGACGCGTCGGTGTCCCGTCAGGGCAGCGATGCGCGCGTGCGCTTCACCATTCCGTCGACCAATCTCAACGGTCCGGGTGCGGTCGACATCGATCGCATCGAAATCTTCGCCGCGACCGTCGGCGTCGGCGCAGCCCCTCCGCCCAATCGGGAGTTTCTGCAGACGAAATACCGTGTCGGCACGGTCGCCATCAAGCCGCGACCGGTGGAAGGGGAGACGCCGCCCGCCAACGCGCCGCCCGCGAACGCGCCGCCAGACACGCGGCCGTCGGCCGGCGAGAAGACGACGTTCGTCGAGAAGCTGACGCCCGAGACGTTGAAGCCCGCATTCACCACGCCGGCGCCGGCGGCCGCGCCGGTGCCGGCAGCTGCCGCCGCCACCGCGAAGCCCCAGGAGCCGGCCCCGAAATACGCCGTGCGGATCTACGCAATCCGCGGCGTGACGAAGAGCGGACGTCCGGGTCAGCCGACCGCGCGGCTTCAGCTCGCGCTCGCGGATCCGCCGATTCGGCCCGCGGCCGTCAAGGCCGCGCACAGCGAGACGGCAATCACGGTGTCGTGGTTCGGCCCTGCGTCAGAGATCCCGGTCACGTTCAATATCTACAAGGCCGGCGGATCGGGCGCGATCAACACCGCAGCCGTGTCGGCGCAGACCTTCGAACGTCCCGGCCTCGAGTTCGGAACCGAAGAATGTTTCGTCGTGCGCACCGTCGAGAAGGTCGGCACCCAGGACGTGGAAAGCGAGCTGTCGGAGCCGGCGTGCGTCACGCCGAAGGACACCTTCGCGCCGAAGGCGCCCCAGCACCTTTCCGCCGTGGCGGCGCCAGGCGTCATCAGTCTGAGCTGGGACGCCAACACGGAGGCGGATCTCGCCGGCTACCTGGTCTTGCGCGCCGAGGCGCCGGGTGACACACTGCAGCCGCTGACCCCCGCCCCGATCGCGGCCACAAACTTCGAGGACAAGACCGCGCGGCCGGGCGTGCGCTACGCGTACGCGGTCGTGGCGGTCGACAAAGCGACGCCGCCAAACCGCAGCGAGTTGTCGGCGCGTGTGGAAGAAACAGCGCGATGATAGTCAGGGGGCCCTGCCGGGCCGCCGTGGAGAACGCCCATGAAAATCTTCATTGACACCGGAAGCCTGAAGGAAATCGAATCGCTGGTGCCGATCGGCATCATCGACGGCATCACCACCAACCCGTCGCTCCTGGCGAAAGAGGGGGGCGATTACAGGGACATCCTGAAGCGCATCTGCCAGATCGTCAAAGGACCGACGAGCGCCGAGGTCGTCGCGAAAGACTTCGACGGCATGATGCGCGAGGGGCGCGAGCTCTCGAAGATCGACGAGCACATTGTCGTCAAAGTGCCGTTGACCAGAGACGGGATTCGCGCCTGCAAGACGCTCTCGTCGGAAGGCATTCGCGTGAACGTGACGCTCTGCTTCTCGCCGACGCAGGCGCTCCTGGCCGCGAAGGCGGGCGCCACCTTCATCAGCCCGTTCGTCGGACGCCTCGACGACATCGCAACCAGCGGGATGGGCCTCATCCGCGAGATCGTCGACATCTACGAGAACTACCAGTTCCCGACGGAGATTCTCGTCGCCTCGGTCCGCAACCAGGTCCACGTCATCGAAGCCGCGCGCATGGGGGCCGACATCTGCACGTGTCCCGCGGCGGTGATCGAATCGATGTTCAAGCACCCGCTCACCGATACCGGCCTCGAGAAGTTCATCAAGGACTGGGAGAAAGCGCAGGCGGCAAAGGTCTAAGTCCGCCTGAAGGCGGACACTACGGGAGCGCGTAGCGTCCTACGGGAGCGCGTAGCGTCCGGCTTTAGCCGGACCCGATACGATGGACATTCTGAAACACCTCGAGGATCTCGAGCGGCGGGCTGAACTCGGGGGCGGCGAGGACCGTCTCCGCCGCCAGCACGAGGCCGGCAAGCTGACGGCGCGCGAGCGGATCGAGCTGCTGTTCGATCCGGGATCCTTCGAGGAGTTCGACAAGCTCGTCACACACCGCTGCCGCGACTTCGGGATGGAAGAGCAGATCATCCCGGGCGACGGTGTGGTCTCGGGTGTTGGCCGCGTCGACGGGCGGACCGTCTACGCATTCGCCCAGGACTTCACCGTCTTCGGGGGGTCGCTCTCCGAAACGAATGCCGCGAAGATCGTGAAGATCATGGATCTCGCGATGAAGATGGGAGCGCCGATCGTCGGGTTGAACGATTCCGGCGGCGCCAGGATTCAGGAAGGCGTGGTCTCCCTCGGCGGCTACGCCGACATCTTCCTCCGCAACACGCTCGCGTCCGGCGTCGTGCCGCAAATCTCCGCGATCATGGGGCCGTGCGCTGGCGGCGCCGTCTATTCCCCCGCAATCACCGACTTCAACGTCATGGTGCAGGGCACGAGCTACATGTTCGTGACCGGACCGGACGTCATCACGACCGTCACGCACGAAGAGGTCACGAAGGAAGAGCTCGGCGGCGCGATGACGCACAACGCGACCAGCGGCGTGGCGCATTTCGCCGTTGCTGACGATCGCGAGTGCCTGCGTCTCATCCGCGAGCTGCTCGGGTATCTGCCGTCGAACAACATCGACGATCCGCCGCGGCGCGACACATCCGACCCGTTCGATCGCGAAGACGACGCGCTCGATCGCCTCGTGCCCGAGTCGCCGAACCAGCCGTACGACATGCACGATCTCGTGCATGCGGTGTTCGACGATGGGGCCTTCCTCGAAGTGCACAGGCACTACGCGCGGAACATCATCGTCGGTTTTGCGCGGCTCTCGGGGCGCCCGGTTGGCATCGTCGCCAATCAGCCCGCCCACCTCGCGGGGACGCTCGACATCGACGCCTCCGTCAAGGGGGCGCGGTTCGTGCGGTTCTGTGACGCGTTCAACATCCCGCTCGTAACGTTCGAGGACGTGCCCGGGTTCCTGCCGGGCACCCGTCAGGAGTACGGCGGCATCATCCGGCACGGCGCGAAGCTGCTCTTCGCGTTTGCGGAAGCCACCGTGCCCAAGCTCACCGTCATCACGCGCAAGGCGTACGGCGGCGCGTACTGCGTGATGTCGAGCAAACACATCCGGACGGATGTCAACTTTGCGTGGCCGACCGCCGAAATCGCGGTGATGGGGCCGGAGGGGGCCGTCAACATTCTTTATAAGCGCGAAATCGACGCCGCGGCCGACAAGGACGCCGCGCGGGCGAAGCGGGTGACGGAGTTCAAGGAGAAGTTCGCGAACCCGTATGTCGCGGCGTCGCGCGGGTTCGTCGACGAAGTGATCCGGCCGCGCCAGACGCGCGCAAAGCTGATCGGGGCGCTCGCCGCGCTCGACACCAAGCGAGACAAGAACCCACCGAAGAAGCACGGGAACATCCCGCTGTAGGGCGCCTGCCCTGCTACAATGATGAAAATCCTGATAGCGAACCGCGGCGAGATCGCCGTCCGGATTATCCGCGCCTGCCGTGAGATGGGGCTGCCGACTGTGGCAGTGTTTTCCGACTGCGACCGCGACGCGCGGCACGTCCGCGAAGCGGACCAGGCGTTCCACATCGGTCCGAGCGAAGCGGTCAAGAGCTACCTGCGCATCGATGCGATCGTCGACGCGGCGAGGCGCGCCGGCGCGGATGCAGTGCATCCTGGCTACGGATTCCTGGCTGAGAACGCCGCCTTCGCCCGCGCGTGCGCGGACGCCGGGCTGACGTTCATCGGGCCGTCGGCCGACGCAATCGCGCTCATGGGCAGCAAGACCGCGGCCCGGGCGGCCGCCGTCAGCGCCGGCGTATCCGTGGTGCCGGGAACGGAACGCCCGCTCGACGCGACGGTGAGCGACGAGGCGATTGCAACGGCGGCGGACGAGATCGGATACCCGCTCCTCGTCAAGGCCGTCGCGGGCGGCGGCGGCAAGGGGATGCGGACCGTCGAGGATCGCGGGTCGCTGTCCTCGGCGATCCGGTCGGCGCGCTCGGAGGCCGGATCGGCGTTCGGCGACAGCGCGATTTATCTCGAGCGGCGGCTGACGCGTCCTCGTCACATCGAGATTCAACTGCTGGGAGATCACCACGGCACGGTCGTACCGTTCGTGGAGCGCGAGTGCTCGATCCAGCGCCGTCATCAGAAGGTCGTCGAGGAATCGCCGTCGATCGCCGTGTCGCCCGAGCTGCGGCGCCGGATCGCGGGCGCGGCCGCTGCGGTGGCCAGAAGCGTGGGCTACACGAATGCCGGCACGATCGAGTTCCTCCTCGACGAGAACGGGTCGTTCTATTTCCTGGAGATGAACACGCGTCTCCAGGTCGAGCATCCCGTCACCGAAATGGTGTCGCGCGAGGACCTCGTGCACTGGCAGATCCGGATTGCCCGCGGCGAGAAGCTCACGATCGATCCGGAGACCGCGTTGACCCCACAGGGCCATGCGATCGAGTGCCGAATCTACGCGGAGGATCCGGATCAGGGCTTCATGCCGTCGCCCGGACTGATTCGCGGCCTGCGGCCCGCCGCCGGTCCCGGCGTTCGAGACGACGGGGGAGTGACCGCCGGTTATACGGTGCCGGTTTTCTACGATTCGATGATTGCCAAGCTCGTCGCGTGGGGTGCGACGCGCGACGAAGCCGTGCGGAGGATGTCGCGCGCGCTGCGCGAGTACGAAGTTCTCGGAATCAAGACCACGATTCCGTTCTTCCTGTGGCTCATGCGGCAACCCGACTACGCCGAAGGTCGGTACGACACGACGTATCTCGATCGGCTGCTGGCCGCACGGAATGGACAGTCGTTCAGCGAGTTGACCGACGACGAGGAAGACCTCGCGGCCATGGCGGTGGCGCTCGACGCATTTCTGCGAAGCGGGCCCGCCGATCGTGGGCCGGCGACGGCGTGGAAGGCCGCGGCACGGCGCGACGCGCTCCGCGAATGACGTTCGACGTCGAGATCAACGGCCGCGTCCGTACGGTGTCGGTCGAACGGGCCGCGCAGGGCGGGTATCGAGTGACCATCGACGGACGTCCGCACGCCGTCGATGCCGCGCGCGTCGGCACGCTCGGCCTGTCATTGCTGCTCGACCGCGCGGGTATCAGCCGCGACGTCCAGATCGCGCCTGCCGGCCGGAACGGCGAGCTGCTCATTCGGATCGACGGGCGGACGATCGCGGCGACGTTGAACGGAAATCGCAGCGGCCGCGGCGCAGCGGACGCGGGCGGGCATGCGCACGGCGAACAGTCTGTCGTCGCGCCGATGCCAGGCCGGGTCGTGCGGGTCCTGGTGGAGCGGGGCGAAACCGTCGCCGCACGCCAGGGGATCGTCGTCGTCGAGGCCATGAAGATGGAAAACGAGCTGCGCGCACCGAGAGCGGGACGCGTGAAGGACGTCGTCGTCGGCGCCGGCGATCCGGTGGAGGCCGGTCGCGTGCTCGTCGTCATCGAATAGGCGATCGCGTTTCATGCACGATACCCAGCCACCGGACGAGCCAATCACCGCGCCAGCCGGCGAGGGCGCGACGCCCCAAGCGCCCTCTCGCCGCCGGCGTCCGGGATGGCGGCGTGTCACCCTTGCGCTCCTCGCCCTTGTGGTGGCGGTCGGCGCCGCTCTGCTCGTCGCATTGTTCACGGTCGATCTCGGTCCGTCGCTGCGCGCGCGCGCGGAGCGCGAAGGGTCGCGCTACCTGCAGCGGCCGATTCACATCGGCAGGCTGTCCGCAAAGATCACCCCGGGCGTGTTCGTCGTCGAGAACCTCGTCATCGAAGGGCTCGCGCCGACGGATCGGCCATTCCTGACGGCGAAGAAGATCGAGCTCGTCGTTCCGTGGTGGACGATCTTCAGGCGCAAGCTGATCGTCGAATCGGTCGAAATGACCGACTGGGACATGGTCGTCGAGACCTGGCCCTCGAGCCCGGCCTTCCCGAAGGGCCGCCACAATTTTCCAAAGTTCACGCGCGAGTCGAAGTCGAGCGGCCCGAAGCGGTTCACGACAACGCTGCCGAGCGTCCTCGCATCGAGAGGCACGTTCACGTACGAGGATCACGGGACGCCGTGGCGGATTGCCTCCCAAGGTCTTCGCGTCTCGGTCACGCGTGGCATCGCGGATCGCGTCTATCGCGGCAGCGCGTCGTTTGCCGATTCGATCATCGCGATCCAGAAGTACGAGCCGTTCCACGCGAACATGCGATCGCGATTTACGATCGACGGGCCGAGCCTCGACTTCAGCCGCATCGATCTGATCAGCGACGGCGCGAGCTCCGTGCTGTACGGCCGCATCGATCTCGCCCACTGGCCCGAGCAGACGTATCAGATCACGTCGAAGATCGATTTCCCGACGCAGAAAAACATCTACTTCCATCAATACAACTTCGAAGCCTCCGGCCGCGGTAATTTCCAGGGATCGTTCCATCTGTTCAGCGGCGGCCGCGAGTTGAAGGGGTCGTTCGACTCGCCGATGGCGGGCGTCAACGCGTGGCGCTTCCCGAACCTCAAGGGGTCGGTGCGATGGACGCCTGATCGGCTCGAGGTGACCGATGCGACGAGTGGGCTTTACGGTGGTGCGGCCCGGTTCGACTATCGGCTGTTTCCCCTCAACGAACGCAGCGTTCCCGCCCGTGCGACGTGGGACGTCTCGTATCGAGACGTGAGCCTGGCGCAGCTGACCGACTTCTTCCAGCTGCAGGAGCTTCGCCTCGGCGGCGCGATCTCGGGCCGCAACCATTTCGACTGGGAGCTCGGCAAGTGGGGCGAGCGCCGGGGCGGAGGCGAGGTGCTGGCCGATGCGCCGGCGGACGTCGCCATCATGACGCGCGAGCTCGATCCGCGCGCGGTCGCGGCAGAGGCCGCGCAGCCACTCGAAGCGGGCCCGTTCAATCCGCGTCGGTCGCTCGGCTACCTGCCGATTGCCGGCCACGTCTCCTACTCGCTCGATCCGGGGTGGATCCTGCTGGATCAGAGCTGGGTCGCCACGCCGAAGACGTACGTCGACTTCCACGGACGCACGGCCTACGGCGACCGGTCGCAGATTCCGTTTCACGTCACCAGCCTCGACTGGCTCGAAAGCGATCGCGTGCTCGCGGCCATCATGACGGCGTTCGGATCGCCGACGGGCGCGGTCGAAATCGGCGGGTCCGGGCAGTTCGACGGCGTCATGCTTCTGGGCTTCACGAAGCCGCGGATCGAAGGGACGTTCGTCGGCGACAACATGCGCGCGTGGGACACCCTGTGGGGCCACGGAACGGCGAAGGTCGCGATCGAGAACAGCTACGCCACGATCACGGACGGCGTCGTGAGCGCAGGCAAGCCCGACGCGCCGTCGGAGATCAGGGCTGACGGAACGTTCTCGCTCGGGTATCCACGGAGAGACAGCGGCGAGGAAATCAACGCGCGTATCTTCGTCACCAACCGGCCGCTTGCCGATCTCCGGCACGCGTTCGAGCTCGACATCTATCCGGTCGACGGCGTGGTCTCGGGTGAGTATCACTTGTACGGCAAGTACGAAACGCCGTTCGGATTCGGCCGGCTCGTCATCGATCGCGGCACGGCCTACGGCGAGACGTTCGAGACGGCGAACTCCTCGCTGCGGTTCGAGGGGTCCGGCGTTCGCCTCGACGCGATTCAGATTCAGAAGAGCAGCGGCGTCCTCACCGGCGCCGCGTGGGTCGGCTGGGACGGCAACTACTCCTTCAACGCGGACGGCAATCGGATTCCCGTCGAATCGATGCGGACGGTGTCGTTTCCGCGCGCGCCGCTGTCGGGGCTCATGCAGTTCACCGCGACCGGGACCGGCACGTTCGACGATCCCCGCTACGACGTGCGGGTGCGCGTGGACGATCTCTTCGCGGCCGACGAGGGCATCGGCCAGCTCACGGGCCGCCTCTCGCTGCGCGGCGAGCTGCTGACGGTGGAGCTCGAAGCCGCGTCTCCGCGGCTCGCGATGTCCGGGTCCGGGCGCATCGCGCTGACCGACGAGATGGACGCCGAGCTGACGCTTCGCTTCTCGAACACGTCGCTGGATCCGTACCTCCGGTTCTTCGAGCCGCGGCTCTCGCCGTTCACCAACGCCGTCGCCGGCGGCACGATTCGCGTCGTCGGCGAGCTCGCCGACATCGATCATCTCGTCGTCGACGGCCGCGTCGAGCAGCTCGATCTGAAGCTGTTCGACTATCGCGTGAGCAACCGCGACCCGGCGACGCAAGCCTACCGGCCGATCGAGCTGACGCTCGATCAGCATGTCGTCAACGTGGTGCAGCTGCGTCTCTTCGGCGACGGCACGCAGCTGGATCTGGGCGGCAACGTCGACCTGCACGACTCCACCATTGCGCTGGCGGCGTCGGGCGACGCGAACCTCGGCATCCTCCAGGGGTTCTTCCGCGACATCCGCAGCTCCGGCGCCGCGACGCTGCGCGCGAAGGTCGACGGGCCGCTCGCCAAGCCGGTGTTTTCGGGCAGCGCGACGATTGCGAACGGCCGCGTCCGTCAGCTTTCGCTGCCGCACTCGCTCGAAGCGATCAACGGGCAGGTGTCCTTCGACGCCGGCGGCATCCGCATCGACAACGTCCGCGCGCGGCTCGCGAGCGGCGACGTGACGTTCGGCGGCCGCGTGGCGCTGAACGGGTTCGTCCCCGGAGAGCTGAACCTGACCGCGACGGGCCAGCAGATGCGAATTCGATACCCCGAAGGGTTCGTGTCGAACATCGACGCGGATCTCGCGCTGCTCGGCACGGCGCAATCGCCGCTGCTCCGGGGCACGGTCACGGTGCACGACGCGCTGTACTCGAAGCGGTTCGAGCCGAACGCAGACATCTTCAGCCTCGGATCCGCCGGTGCCCCGCTCGCGGGCGCCGCGCCGGCGACCGTCATTCCGCTGCGCTTCGACGTGCAGATCGACGCGCCCTCGGCGCTCCGCGTCGAGAACAACCTCGCCCGCATGGTCGCCAGCGCCGACCTGCAGCTGCGCGGAACCTACGATCGTCCGCTGCTGTTCGGCAGCGCACAGATCGAGCGGGGCGACGTCATCTTCGAGGGGAACCGGTATCTGGTCACGCGCGGAACCATCGGGTTCGCAAACCCGGCGCGCATCGAGCCGTACTTCGACATCGAGGCCGAAACGCGCGTTCGTGTGGCGGGAGCGGGTCAGAGCGTTGCGTATCGGGTGACGCTCGGCTTCACGGGCACGGCGAGCCGCATGAGCATGAACCTGAACTCGGATCCGCCGCTGTCGTCGGTCGGCATTGCGCTGCTCCTCTTCGGGCAGACGTCGACGAACGACCTGAACTCCGAGCTGCGAATGCTCAATCCAACCGCGGCGACGCGATCGGAGGAGGACCTGTTGAAGGCGGCCACCGCCCGCCTGCTGACGGGATCGATGACCGCGCCGGTGAACCGCGCCGTCGAACAGACGCTCGGCGTCGACCTCCAGATCACGCCGTCGATCGGTACGTCCGAGACAGACCCGCTCACGCCGTCCGCGCGATTGATTCTCGGGCGCCGGCTGTCGACCCGCGCCTACCTGACGTTTGCGCGGCCGCTCGGCACCGCCTCGGGCGCGACGCAAATCCTGGTGCTCGAGTACGACCAGAACGATCGCGTGGGCTGGGTGCTGACTCAGAGCGGCGATAAGACGTACTCGATCGATTTCCGCGTGCAGCATCGACGCTGATGATCCGCGGGCTCTTGCGACTGCTCCGTGCCGCCGGCGTGGTGGCGGCGCTCTTTCCGGCGGCGTCCCTCGCGCAGACGCCCGGATCACCGGCGTCGCGCCTCGGTCAGCGGGTCGTCGAGATTCGCCTCGTTCGAGAGGGACAACAGGTCGATGATCCGACGGTCCTCGCCCTCGTCGAGACACACGTCGGAGATCCGCTGTCGATGACGCAGGTCCGCGCGTCGATCACCCACATCTTCGGATTGGGACGGTTTCAGGACGTCCAGGTCGAGGCGCTCGATGCTCCCGGCGGCGTGGCCCTCCGCTACAATCTGGTCCCGCTGCACAGCGTCGAGCGGGTCGACTTCCGCGGAGAGCCGCGTCTTGCGCTCTCCGAAGGGCTGCTGCGCGACACCGTGACCAACCGTTTCGGCGCGACGCCGCCGGTCGGACGCGCGCCGGAAGTCGCACGTCTGCTGGAGCAGCTGTATCGCGATCGCGGATACCTGCGCGCGGCCGTGGTTTCCTCCGCCATGGAGAAGCACGATCCCGATCGAACGCTCCTGGAATTCACCATTCGACCCGGCGCGCAGGCGGTGGTTGGCAACGTCCGCGTCGAGGGGGATCAGCCGCCATCACGAGACAGGTTCCTGCAGCAGCTGCACGCGGTGCCGGGACAGGCCTATCGGCCCAACGCCATCAGCGAGGAGCTCGACAAATACACGCGAAGCCTCCGCCGCCGGTCGCGGTACCAGGCCGCGGCGTCATATCGCGCATCGCCGTCGGCGGATGGATCGACCGTGGATCTGACGATCGACTTGCGGACCGGGCCGAGCGTCTCCATTTCGTTCGAAGGCGATCCGCTTCCGAAAGACAAGCTGTCGGATCTCGTTCCGATCGCGAAAGAGGCGTCGGTCGACGAGGATCTCATCGAAGATTCCGTGCAGCGGATCCGCAGCTTCCTCACACAGCAGGGATACTGGAAGGCGGAAGCCACGCCCACACGGCACGACGAGGACGGCACGCTGCGGATCGTGTTTACCGTGAACCGCGGCCGCCAGTACCGAATCGCCGAAGGGGGCGTGGAAGTCGACGGCCATCACGCGGTCACCATCGAGCAGCTGCGCCCGGCATTGCTGAAGCTGCAGGCGAACGACATCTTCGTCGAGGCGAATCTCAGCGCCGCTGTGAGTGCCATCGCCGGACAATATCAGCGCCTGGGGTATGCGCAGGCGAAGGTGGCCGCCGGCGTGAACGAAGTCCCGGCGTCCTCGCCGGCGCTGGGGCTCGTGCGCCCCGTCATCACAATCGCCGAGGGCCCGCTGACGGTGATCGGCGTCGTCATGTTCGACGGCAACGACAAGGTGTCCGCGGAACAACTGCGCGGCGTCGTCACATCGCAGGTCGGCGCGCCATATTACGAGCCGCGCGTCGTCGCGGACCGCGAGGCCGTCCTGCTGGAATACAGGAACCGCGGGTTTGCGTCGGCCAACGTCGTCGTCGTACCGACGCCCAACGCCGAGGGCACCCGCGCCGACTTGCAATTCCACGTCACGGAAGGGACGCAGACCATCGTCGATCACGTGCTGATTGTCGGAAACACCCGCACCGATTCGCGGATCATCCAGCGCGAACTGCTCATTCAGGAAGGGAAGCCGCTCGGCCTCGAGGATCTCGTCGAAAGCCAGCGGCGCCTCGGCGCCCTCGGTCTCTTCCGCCGCATCCGCGTGGAGGAGATGTCGCACGGCGCGGCGAAGAGCGACGTGCTCGTCACCGTCGAAGAGGCGGCGGCGACGACCTTCAGTTATGGCGGCGGGCTCGAAGCGGGGAAGCGGCTTCGGAAAGATGCGCAGGGACAGGCCGTTGAGCGGCTGGAGTTCGCGCCGCGCGGGTTCTTCGACGTCGGCCGCCGCAACATCGGCGGGAAGAACCGATCGGCGGATCTCTACACGCGGCTCGGCCTGCGCCCGCGCGATCCCGCCGAAGGCACCGGTAAGAGCAGCCCGTTCGGATTCAGCGAATACCGCGTTGCTGGCACGTACCGCGAGCCGCGCGCGATCGGGCTCAATGCCGACCTTTTCCTGACCGCGGCAGCGGAACAGGGGGTTCGCTCGACGTTCAACTTCGCGCGGAAGGGGATCAACGTCGAAGTCGCGCGCCGGCTGGCGCCCGGCGTACGCGCGAGCGCGCGTTACGCCTTCGGCACCACGCGTACATTCGACGAGAAGCTCAGCATCGAGGATCAGGCGCGAATCGACCGCGTCTTTCCGAAAGTGCGCCTGTCAGGCTTCGGCGGCGCGATCACGCGCGACACGCGCGACGACGTGCTCGACCCTGAGCGCGGCACGTTCTTCAGCGGTGAAGGCACGGTCGCGGCGCGCGCTCTGGGCGGGCAGGTCGGGTTCATGAAGACCTATACGCAGGGATTCTGGTTCCGGCGGCTGCCCACGCACCGGCGCACCGTCTTGGCGGCGCGACTGGCGATCGGCCTCGCGGACGGTTTTCCGCGCAGCGTGCCTTCACTGAGTCTCGAGGGGCAGCCGGTGTCCGTGACGGTCGAAGACCTTCCAGCGAGCGAGCGGTTCTTTGCCGGCGGCGATACGACGATTCGAGGGTTCCCGCTCGACAGCGTCGGCGCACCGAACACGATCACGCCCAGCGGATTTCCGCGCGGCGGCAACGCGTTGCTGCTGATGAACGGCGAGCTCCGACTCTCCGTGTGGCGCGATCTCGGCGCGGCGTTCTTCCTCGACGGCGGCAACGTGTACGACCGCGTGTCGCAGGTGGATCTCGGCGAGCTCAGGGGGAGCGCGGGCTTCGGGCTTCGCTACAAATCTCCGATCGGTCCGATCCGCTTCGACGTCGGCTTCAAAATCGATCGCCGCGCGACCGAACCGCCGCGCGCGTTCCACTTCAGCATCGGCCAGGCCTTCTGACCGGGATCCGGGATGCGGGATCCGGCAACAGTTTTTGCCGATCGGATCCCGGATCCCGCACCACGGATCCCGTTTTCAGCGCGGCAGGATGTTGATGTTTGCGCGACGCCGCAACCCCGCAAGCCAGTCCCGAATCATCGTGGCACGCTCGTCCGACGGCTGCGCGGCGCCGAACCGCTGCAGCAGATACGCGTCGATGCGCAGCGTGTCGCGGATCTCACGCCGCAGCTGATCTTCCGTCAGTCCCACCTCCGCAAGCGTGGGAGTGAACCGACTGCCGAGGCGAGCGCGGATCTCGACGACGTGACGGTCGATGTCCGCGTCGACTGGTTCCGGCGGTGCGTAGCGGTCGACTTCTTCGAGAATCAGACGACGCTCGACGAGCGCATCGATCGTCGCAGCGACTGAATTCGGACCCTGCGCGGACGCGACGAGTCCGAGCTGCGTTGCAGCGGCGACATCCGACTGCGTAATCGGAGCTCCGTCGACTACGGCAACGATGCGGTCGAGCACCTGCGCGTGTGCCGCCACGACGGAGACACAGATTGCCAGCAACGCCCCGAGAACCGGAAGCGAGATTCCATGATCCACCGATTCGGTGGTCGCAGTTCGCGATTCGCAGATTGATCGATTCCCGATTGGGGATGACCGATTGGTGATTGGTGATTGATCTCTAGTCACGCGCCTGGACCCGGATGTAATCAATGGCCGCGGCCAGCGGCCTCGTGTCGCCGCCCAATCCGACCTCCGCCGGGGTGTGTGCCCATGCAAACTCGAGCCGCATTCGGTTGACGCCGCCGCGCCACGCATCGGAGTCCGTCGCGAACTCGAGCGTTTCCCACGAGGCGTGCACCGGGACGGGCCCGAAAGAGTGTCCGTTGACGTCGATCGTCAGCGTCTGCGCCGGCGCGTCGGGAAATCCGAACGAATGAAGCCGCACCTGCACGGTCAGCGCGGCGGCGCGATCGAGGGGAATCATCAGCACGGCAGGCGAGGCGGCCCATCGAAAGGTGATCGGACCGTCGTGTTCAGTTCCGTGCCAGCCATCCTGCAGCAGCCAGGTGTCATCGCTCCCGATGTCCACACGCCCATACGGCCGCAGCGGATCGCTCAGGAACCGGTTCGTGCGGAGGAGATCGTAGGCGGCGGGCGACACGCCGTTTCGCAGCGCGAAGATGAGGCTCGCGGGATAGGAAAACGGATTTCCGAACCAGCTGTGGAAGGCGCGCCCCTGCGCCGCGAACGTGTCTCCGTACGACACCGTGGTGCCGATGCGGAATACGCCGTCGTTGGCCGCCGTCATCAGCGTCAGGTTCCAGATCACGAGCAGCGACGCCCCCGCGGCGACCACGCGCAGCGGGTGCCGGCGCGTCAGGCTGGCCGCGTAGGCAATGAACGACGCGGCGCCGAGGCAGAATATCGGAATCGTGCCGTCGAAGCGGCGTCCGCCGAACCCGTCGCTTCCCCACCAGTCCTGGATCGCGGCGTTGAAGTACGTCATGGCCGCGACGGAAATCAACAATGGGATTCCAGCCGCCGGCTCCGCGACGGCAAACATGATCAGGCCGATTGCCGCCAGGTACAGCATTGGCGACCAGCTGAGAAGACCGTTGCGCGACGACCAGAGAATGTCGACCAGCTGGGGGTGCGCCCATCGTATCTGCGGACCCAGCGGCGACACGGCCAGCCACGATCCATAAATCGATCGCCACGCGATCATCTGGGGAACGAAAACCACTGTGGCGGCGAGGGTGAATACCGAGCCGCCGAGTATCACGTCAGAGATCCGCCGCCGGTCGGACGCGCGCTGGGCCCTCGAGATCGCGACGACGACATCGCACAGCGGGAGCAGCGTGAACAACGCGTTCTGCCATCGGATGAGGGTCATGAGCCCGGCGACTGCGCCCAGCATCGCCCACATCTTCAACATCGCGCTGCGCGGTGTCGCCGGATCGACCGCGCGGTCCCGCATGCGGAGCCAGGACCAGACGAAGAACGCGACCGCCATCATCGACGGCGCGTGCGTCATGCTCGGCTCCTTGACGAAGTACCACAGCAGAAAGGATCCCGCGACGACCGACGTCACCGCCAAAGCGGCGACGATCGCGGCGAAGTACCGCCGCGCGATCTGAAAACAGAACCAGCAGCCCGCCAATCCGTAGAACAGCCCTGCGACACAGACCGCCTGCCGGTAGGGAAACGAGATGCCCTGGGCATCGATCTCCGGGTGGCGCGCGTTCAGCGAGCGCGCGACGACGTGGCCGGCGCCGAAGAAAGGCGCCCACAGGATCGCCGGCCCGATCGACGCCGCCGACTGGGCGTGCTTGGTCCGCGTGGGCTGGAAGAGCTGAGGATGGTCCTGCAGTCCCAGCAGCGTGTAGTCGTTCGTGAAGTTGAAGTCGCGATCGAACGCCATCGATCGCAGGTACGCGTAGTAGTAGAAGCCGTCGCTCTGAAGGCGGGCCCCGAGCTGAATCTGCGCCGCGAGGCCGATCGCAAACAGCCCTGCAAACAGCAGCAGCGGGCGGCGGAGCACCGCCGCAGCCCAGAGCGTGATGCCGACGACAATGACCAGGCTCAGGACGCCGGGAAGAAATCCGATGAGAGACGCAAAGAGTGAGCGTCTTGCGACTTCACGCGCGCAGAGCTCGGCGGTCGCCGAGCCGATCGCAGTCCACGCGACGAGCAGCAGCAGCCGCATCGGCGCCGTGCGCGTCAGGGAACCACCTTCAGAACGCGCAGTTCAGGACCGGGGTGCTCGGCGCTCGGTGAAAATCGCGCAATCTCGCGGCACTGAACGAAGATCCGCATGTACTCGGCGTATTCGCGGGGATATTTCTGGGGTCCCGCCGGTTCGTCGAAGAATGGGCCGTACTTCTCCGACGACGCGATGAGGTAGTCGACCCCTTCGTTGCGCCATTGCGAGTAATCCTTCGGTCTGAGCGCGCCGACATTTTTCGAGCGGAACGTGCCGGGCAGCAGCATCACACGGCTCTCAATCACGATCGACGCGTTCGCCGGGAGGTTGTTCAGGATCCAGTCATAGGCAAGATCCACCGTCCCGACACGCGCCATGTCGCGATCGCCCTGAACCGACACGACCATCGGCGGCAGCAGCGCCGCGGTGGTGAGCGCGGCAATCAGGGCGGTGCGCACGACGCGCGGCGTCTCGTAGCGGCGCAGCAGGCTGACGCCGGAGACCACGGCCGCGGCCACCAGCACGCAGAGCGCAGGCAGCAGCGGCAGGAGATACCGCCCGTAGACGATCCGCTGGCTGGCCAGCATCCAGAAGTACACGATCGGAAACGTGACGACGAGCGCCCAGCGCACACGTCCCGGGCCGCGCGCCAGTCGGACGACGCCCATGACGAAGCCGCCGATCGCGAGCAGCAGCGCGGGCCATCCGAATGCGTGGCGTATGAGCAGCTTCAGATACAAGACCCAGGCGGGTTCGGTGAGGTCGGCGACGCGGTATTCGTGCGAGAGCCGCGCGAAGCTGTTAAGGAAGTCGGGCAGTGCGAGCACCGTGTAGGGCGCGAAGAGCAGGAACGCCGCAGCGCACGCGGCGATCGCCGCCAGCGCCGCCTGCAGCCGCCCCGGCCGGAGCCCGAGCGTCATCCAGCACGCGAGGAGCGGCATGATCAACGAAATTCCGCCGTTGTATTTCGTCGCCGCCGCGAGTCCTGCCGCCGCGCCCGCCCAGGCGAACCCGCGCACCGTGCCGCGCTCGTGCGCCGAGAGCGACAGCAGCAGCGTCAGCGTGACGAAGAGCGTCAGCGGCGTGTCCGTCAGCACGAAGTGCGAGTAGCGCACGTGCACCGGAACGACCGCCATCAGGCCGGCCGCCAGCAGCGCATGCCGCGCGCCCCAGCGGGCGCCAATCTGATACACGAGCAGCACCGTGATGACGCCGAGCGCGGCGGTCACTGCGCGACCCCAGAGATAGAACGCGCCGCCAGGCGCGTCCGCGAGCGACGCCCACTGCCCGGAGATCGCGCCCGCGACGAAGCGGGCGCAGGCGACGACCAGCTGCACGTAGAGATACAGGCTCGGGTAATCGAAGAAGTGCGGGTGCAGCGAGCCGGATCGCATCATGTTCACGGCGCGCTCGACGATCTCCGGTTCGTCGACCTGTACCGCGTAGGGAATGCCGGCGCCGAGGGCCCAGAACCGCAGCACGGCGGCTGCGATCAGCACGGCGGTCAGTGCGAACCGCGAGGTGCGCAGATCGCTGGCTTCTCGCCATTCACGCTCAATCATGATCGGTGGGCGTACTTTACTACAGCGTTATCGGAGAAGGTCCTCGTAGAGCCGCAGCGTCGCAGCGCCGGCCGCATCCCACGAGAACTCGCGTTCGACGATTGCGCGGCCGGCCTGTCCCATGGAAACGAGTCGTGCTGGATCGCCGAGCGCGCCGCTGATGGCCGCGGCGAGCGCGGATGCGTCGCCGGGCGGAACCAGCCACCCATTCACGCCGGGCCGCACCTTGTCGGGCAGCCCTCCCGCCGCTGTCGCGACGACCGCGCGGCGGTGCGCCATCGCTTCGAGCGTCACGAGCGAGCTTCCCTCGTACAGCGTCGGATGGACGAACAGGTCCGCCGCTTCGTACCACGCGTGCAGATCGGAATCCGACACACGTCCCGCGAGGAGCACACGCCGCGCGAGTCCGCGATCGCGAACAGCGGCTTCGAGGCCGCGCCGGAACGGGCCGTCGCCCACGAGCACCCACCGCCAGGTGCCCTCTGCGATGGCGCCCGAATGGGCAGCGAGCGCCGTCAGCGCATCGATCAGCACGTGGAAGCCCTTGTTGCGCTCGAGCCGTCCGGCGCTCAGCAGCACGATTTGATCTCGGGCGATGCCGGCCGATTCGCGAATACGCGCTCCATCTGCTCCGCCCGCGAGCTTGTCGACGATCGACAGGTCCAGCGCATTGGGAATGACGCGTACGCGATCGCGCGACACGCGTAAGTGCGTGAGCACGGCGGGCTCCAGCGCACGATCGGTGGCAATGACGCAATCAGCCGCGCGCGCGCACGCGATCACCGCTCGGCGCAGCGGGAGGTATGCTGCGCGCTTGATTCTCGCGCGCGATGGATCGGTTGCGCCGAATTCCTCCAACCCCTGCGGATTCAGCACCAGCGGCGCCCGGCCGCGCAGGCGGCGGCGCGCGTAGCCGAGGACGCTCGCGCCGAACCCGTGGACGATATCGATCTGGCCCTGCTCGACGAGCTGAAAGACGGCCTTTCCCGCGCGCTCGCCGAAGAGCGGATAGGCGGTGCTTCGATCGAGCACCGTCGTGCCACGGCGCCCCGCCAGGGGAAACGAGCGGTACGGCACGAACCGCATGTCGATCCCCGGCGCCACGGCGTCGGGTGCAGGCGTGTTCGCCGGCGTACGCGTCACAAGCGTGACCTGCACGTCGTGGCGCGCGAGGTAGCGTGTGAGATCGTGAACGCTGCGCTCGAGCCCGCCGAGCCCGTGAAGCGGAAACACGGAGCGCGCGACGATCGCCGCACGGATCGGCTTCGTCACGCGCGCGTCCTCATCAGCTCCATGTACAGCTGTTCGATGCGCGCCACGACTGTCGGCGCATCGAATCGACGCTCCGCATGCTTCCGCGCCGCCGCGCCGAGCCGTGCCCGAAGCTCCCCATCTCCCCGCAGCCGCTTCACGGCATCCGCAAGCTCCTCCGGCGTCGAGGTGAGGAGTCCCGTCTGCTCGTCGACGATGATGTCGCCGGTGCCGCCGGTGTGCATCGCGGCGATGGGAACTCCGAGTGCGCTTGCTTCGATCAGGACACGGCTGAGCGACTCCGGGCCGCGCGACGGGAAGATCAGCAGCGACGCGTGCGCGAGGAGGGCGGCCGCCTCGCGTTGACTCACCCAGCCGAGCATGCGGATGTCGCGCGTCGATCGCGCGGCGTCGGCGGCGATCGCGTCGCGTTCCGGCCCGTCGCCCGCGATCAGCACGGGCCAATCGAGGCCGGCGCGTTCGACGATCCGCACGAGGCTCGCGGTGCCCTTGTTCGGCGCGAGCTTGCCGAGGTACAGGGCGTACGGTCCGTCGATCGGCGCCTTCGTCGTCGCGCCCGTCTCACGCAGTGCCTGCACGTTTACGGGATTCGGGATCACCTCGACGCGCGCGGCGGCGATCTCGCGCGATCGAGCGCGGAGATCGGCGGCGATCGTCGAGCTGACGGCGACAATCGCGTTTGCGGCGCCGATGCCGCGCTGCTTGCGCCGCAGGTTTCCGAGCATGTAGGGAATCATCGGAAGCGCGGCCGGCCAGAGCGCCTTTGCGTGCGGCCGTACGCAGCGCGTCATCATGGCGGCCGAGCAGTGCGGACAGAGCGCGAGCCCTTCCGTCGTGTGAATCAAGTCGGACCAGTAGCAGATCGGCCAGTAGTCGCGGACCGTGCAGACGGCCGGAATCCCGCGGCGCGTGCCGGCGGTGATCGACGCCACGCCCGTCATCACGTGTTGGCCGTGGATCAGATCGATGCGCTCGCGCGCGATGAAATCTTCGAGAAAGGTGCCGAGATCCGCGTACAGCTTCTCGTTCTTCAGAAAATTCCGGACGTAGGGAATGGCTGGTGCGGGAAAGCCGAATTCCAGCACGCGCAAATCGTCGTACGTGGTCTCGCGCACACCGCGTGAAGTCCCTGGGCGCGGTTGAACGACGGTGACCGAATGGCCGCGCGCGCGGAGGCCGCGCGCCAGTTCGTACGAGCTCCACCCGCTGCCGCCGCAGACCGGCGGAAACGCGTCGGTCGGCAGCACGATCTTCATTTGTGAGCCTTGAGCCCTGCGCGGGCCGTCCGCATCGCGGCATCCAGTGCGGCGCAATGCGCCGACCAGCTGTAGTCGCGAACCGCGCGCGCGCGCGCCGCGTGTCCCAGGCGCGTGCGCAGCGTCGGGTTCGTCAGCGCTTCCAGTGTGCCCGCCAACGCGTGCGGGAACGCGGGATCGTACAGCAGCCCTTCGCGATCGTGGCCGACGATATCGGGAATGCGCGATGAGGCGGGCGCGACGACAGGCAGGCCGGACGCCATGTACTCGAAGATCTTCAACGGCGACCAGTAGAACGCGAGCGACAGCGGCGGATGGGCCTCGAGATCGAACGGGGCCGCGCCGATGTCGCACGCGCTCAGGCACGCCGGCATCTGCGAGTGCGGCAGCGCGCCAGTGAATACCACTCCGTCCAGTCCCGCCGCGGCCCGGCGGACGGCGGAGAGCTCGGGCCCGTCGCCGATGAAGACGGCACCCACGTCGTGTCGTCCGCGCGCGCGCACCTCGCGAATCGCATCCGCCAGATGAATCGCGCCGTGCCACTCGCGGAAGGCGCCAGCGAAGACCGCGACCGTCGATGCGGGGCGTGAGAACGGCACGGTGCCGCGAACGCCAGGAGTGAACTGATCGGTGTCGGCGCCCCACTCGAGCTCGAGGATTTTCGCAGCCGGTGTCTGCGGCGGAAGAATCGCAGGTTCCGGCGTCACGATGATGTCTGCCTGCGCGCACATGCGCTCGCGGCGCCGCCGCATCGGCTCGACGATCATGGCGCGATCCAGCGCGCGTTTGAGGGAGCCCGGATAATCGACAACCGGCGCGTTGACCTCCAGGACCGCGACTGCGCCGGTCGCGGCCGCAGCCGCCATGCCTTCGCCGGCGAAGTTGTAATAGCGCTCCATGATGACGTCGGGCCGAAGCTCCGCCGCGAGCTGGCGCACTTTGCTGGTCAAGGCCCAGCGAAGTTCCTGACGACCGAGCGGCGGCGGCATCGCAATCCACCGTGTTCTGGTCGCGGGCGGAAAGTGTTCTCCCGGCGTCACGAGCGCGTGCACCTCGTGCCCCAGCGCAGAGAGCCCCTCGGCGACCGCCATCACGTGGACAGATCCCCCCTTCGTGCCCGGCACGATCTGATCCGACGCGCAGTAGAGGATTCTCATGGGTTCGCGATTCGCGATTCGCGGTTCGTCAATCCTTGATCAATAGCGCAAAGAACGGGCCCGATCGGATCCGGCCGAAGAGCAGCAGATCCAGCTTCATCGCGAATGACAAGCTGCGGAGCGCGGCGTACGTGGTCCGGCTCTTCGCGATCGTTTCCTTTGCCTGCGTCCGTGCCTCGCGAATCGCCTGCGCGTGCGTCTCGTCGTCCGAGTCGCCGCCAATCCGCGCGGCTGCGCGCTTTGCCATGGAACGCTCCGCCATGCGCACCAGGATGTTCTCGACGAATCCGCCGACGATCGGCGTGTAGTACCGGATGCGGCCGATCCGGAAGCCTGCTGCCCGCGCGACGTCCTCGAGCTCCGGGATGTCGCGCAGCGGGTTCAGGTGATCGGACTTGCGCAGCCGCTCCTGCCGCATGTCGATGAGGTTCCAGCGTTCGAGCTGGCGCGCGAGCGCGTTGATCCAGCGGAGTCCCACGGCAATGGGAGCGTTCTTGCGGACGTGCGTGTAGACGAAGAGCGCGCCCCCCGGCGCGAGCACGCGCGCGGCCTCCGTCAGCATCGCGCGAAGCGCTTCCGGCGACAGATGCTCCAGCACGTCGAGCGAGAACGCCTTGGTGAAGGTCGCATCGGCAAACGGAAGCTTCCGAAGATCGCCGATCAGCAGATCGACGCCGCGGCGCGCGTCGGCCGAGAAGAACGGGCTGATGTCAATCCCGACCGCCGTGGATCCCCAGTCGCGGTTCCAGAGCAGCGCGCGCCCGCTGCCGCACCCGAGATCGACGACGACATCGTGCCGTTCGGGCGCGAGGAAGGCGCGCAGCATGTCGTTCCGGATCTTCGATCCGAGGAGCGGCGGCGAAACGCGCTCGTGCCGCGCGTCCGCGTGCAGCGCCTCGTCGAGATACTTCGTCTGTTCGGCGAACTCGACGCGCGGCCGCAAATCCAGATAGTCGCCCGACGGGCTGTAGTACGGCCGTCCGCAGCCGCGGCAGACGAGCGCGTCGCGCGACCCGGCCAGCACGCCGTGGCAATCGGGACAGCGGACGAGCGAGAGCAGCGTATCGGAGATCATCGCCGCGCCGCGGTAACCTCGTCGAAGAGCTGTTCGAGGCGCTCCGCGCGGCGATCCCACGAGTATTCCGGCGCCGCGTCGAATGCGGCGCGCGCCAGCCGCGCCGCCAGGGCCGGCTGGGAATCGAGACGCTCGATTGCCGCTGCCAGCTCCTCCGGATCGCCCGGCGCGATGAGCAGCGCATCGACTTCGTGATGGAGCACTTCACGAATCGATGGCAAGTCCGACGCGACAATCGCGCGGCCGGCCGACATGTACTCGAACAGCTTCAGCGGCGAGGTAAAGCGGGTCGAGATTGCGGACGCAGGGTTGGGAAGCGCCAGGATGTCCGCGTCCCGAAGGAGATCCGCGACGCGGGAAGGTTCGACGATGCCGGCGAACTGCACGCGCCCGGCGATGCCGAGGCGCCCGGCAAGCGCTTTCAGGCGACCCAGATCTGGTTCCTCCGCGTGGCCGCCGATGATGAACCCGTGCGCGCGCGGCACTCGGGCCAGCGCCTCGAGGAGGACGTCGACCCCCTTCCAGGGATACAGGTGGCCGGCATACGCGACGATTGGCGAATATGACGAAGCGGCGTGCGGCACGAGGCTGCGATGTCCGGCATCGAATCGTGCGCCGGGCGGGATCCGGACGCCATCGTGAACGACAACCGAGCGCTCGCGCGCACCGTGCCGCGTGCGCATCTCGTCCGCGAGTGCGCCGGTTATCGTGACATAGCCCTCGGCCCCCTTCCATACCTTGGCTTCACGATCGGCGAGCCTGCGCAGCTTCGCGTGCGACGGCTGTGTCGCGGTCTCGACGAGCGCGGGCAATGCGGCGGCCACGTCCGGCGCGTAGCCGTGAGACTCGTAGACGACCGGCGCGCGCAGGCTCGACGGCACCGCGAGCAGCAGCGACGCCACGCCCAGGTCGCGGGTCATGATCACGTCGCTGCGCGCGGTGCCGGCCGCGCGTCCCAGCGCGAACGAGAGATACCCGATTCGCCGCGCGAATGCGGGCCCCGCGACCGGCGCGCGATCGATGTGCAGGCCGGCGTGCGGCGGCAGACCGTAGTACGTCAACGGATCGCGCGCCGGCGTGTGCGTGTCCGGCCTGACGATGAGCGACACGTCATGTCCCCGGCGCGCCAGCGCATGACAGGTCTCGATCGTTTGAATGCCGTTTGCGCGCTCGAGCGGGAACCTGATGTCCGCAAGATAGAGGATCCGCACGTCTACTGCGGCTCCGGCGATGGCGGCCTGTAGAACGAAGTGCGCTCCGTCAAGTAGCGATAGACGAGCCCGGGAGCGGCTCGCGGCAGCGTGACGAACGCGTCGTACGCGTTCCGCCGCAGCTCGAGCCGCTGGCGATCCATCATCGACGTGCCGAACTCCGCCATCAACGCGACGTTCCACCAGACGCAGAGCGCCACGATGACGTTCATCGCCATACGCGCCGGGCGGGCCGCGATCGCCGCGCGCAAGGCCGCCAATCCGACGACCAGGAGAATCGTGAGGGCCACGAAACGGCGCTGCCCGAACGCTCCCGCCACCGTCCAGGACTCCACCGCGCCGCTGATGTACACCTGCAGGGCGAACATGAGAAGCATACAGGCGGCGATGCGACGGATTTCGGTCCGCCTGAAGGCGGACACGACGGAAACGTTCGAGGTATCGTCCGTAGCGTCCGCGACCCGACCGGTAGCGTCCGCCTTCAGGCGGACCAGAACGAGCGACACCAATCCGATCGCCGCCAGCGCCGCGAGCGGCGTCCAGAAGAAGAACCCGTGCTGCGGATCGAACAGCACCTGCAGCGCGTGCGGCGCGTTCCAGTACATCTTTCGCGTCACGAGCGGCGAGGGACCGAACTTGCCGTTCAAGGCTTTGTAGGCGAGCAGTTGCGGCAGGTAGCCGATGGCGAAGGCAGCTGAACCAGCGACTGCGGCAAATAACGTTTTTACCTTTTTCCTTTTACCTTTTTCCCTATCACCGACTGTTTCCCTATCATCGACTGCGAGCGCGAGGCCCATATCGAAGACCGGGCTGAGCGCGAAGAACAGATCCTGCTCCCGCACCATCGCCATCAACGCGCCGGTAAGCCCCAGTGCCACCGCTCCGCGGACCGACCACGTGTCACGCACGCGCAGCCATACGGTCACGAACAGCGCGACGGCGAAAGCGGAGCAGGCGTGCGAGAACGGCGGCGCCACGTACATATAAAAGAGGAGAGGTGTGCCGAGCCACACGGCCAGGCCTGCGCCGACCGCGCCGGGACCGACGACGCGGCGAGCCGCCGCGATCGACAATACGACCGCGGCGAAACCGTAGAACGCGGAGCCGTACGCGACGGCTGACATGTACGGACGGGAGTAGCCGTCGGCCGCAATCTCTCGCCCCGCGGCGCGCATCAGGCGTGTCGCCACGTCCGCGGCCGCGTAGAACGGCGACCACAGGATCGCGCAGCCCATCGTGCCGTAGTTGATCCGCCGGCCCGTCGCCGTCTCGAGCTCGAGAAACGTGTGATGAAAGTCCGCGGACTGCGCGATGCGGTGATCGTAGAAGTACCGGTATTCGTTCTCGAAGGACACGTCACCGTCGAACCACAGCGATCGGAGGTACGAGAAATACTCGACTTCGTCAGACGAATACAGGCGCGCGGTGACGGCGGGCAGCGAAACGATGAAGAGCAGCGTCAGGAGAACGGCATCTCGTCGCCAGAGCATCCGGCGCTACCTCGTCGCGAAAGCCAGGTATTTCAGCAGCTGCGCAACGTTGAATCCGGCGTGGCTGACCATGGGCGCCACGATGCTGCGGCGCCCGAGGTAGAGGAATCCCCAGATCAACCCGAGGATGCCTGTGGCAATCATCGCGTCGTATCCCTGCTCGATGTGGCCGAGGCCGAAGAAGAAGCTGTAGATCACGACGCCGAGCGCGCCGCCGCCGAGGTATTGCGTGAATCGATGCGCGATGAACCCGCGCTGCACTTCCTCGCGAACGCCGCCGGCAATCATCACGACGATCGCGAACACGACTGCGTCTCGCCGCGTGCGCAGCATGTCCTCGAGCGGGTTGCGCGTGACGTTGTGGAGCTGCGGCGCGTATTGCAGGAGCAGCATCAGGACGATCATCACGAACATGAACACGGCGGGAAGGATCGCGACGCCGAAGAGCGCCTCGCGCACGACAGGGCGGCGGCCGAAGAGCACCTCTCGCGGCGATTCATGGTGCACGCGCAGGAAGAATACGACCAGCGTGACGACGAGGATCGCGTCGAGCATCGAGACGGTGAAGACGAACGGCGGCGAGAGCCGTCCATCAGGCGACGTCATGTGGAGGCCGAAGCCGCGGAGAATCACGATCAGGACGATTTGCGAGGGAAATCCGGAGCAGATGACCACTTCGACGAGTGCCGCCAGCCGATCGACCGGCAGCACAGGGCGCGGGACAGCAATGGCGTGAGGTTCCGACGCCGGGTCGTACACGAACCCGGATGGTACTACAGGGTTGCGCTGCTATTTCGCCGGCACGCGCACCGTCAGCGGCGCCGTCAGCTTCGTCGTGACGGCTGCGCCCGGACCGAGTCGGACCTCGTCGCCGCGCGTCGCGAGCACTGCACCGGTACCTGCAGCCCCGCCGATCGCGGCGCCCTTGGCCGCGCCGCCGCCGCCGCCGACGATGGCGCCGATCGCGGCGCCTGCGCCCGCGCCGATGCCGATCTTCGTCGCATCCTTTTTCTTCGTCGTCGCCGCGACGCGCGTGACGGTGGCGGTGCTGATCGACTCACGTCCGCCGTCACCCGGCAGATCGATCCGGTTGAAGCGGAATGCGATCGATGCGCGGCCCTTCACTTTTCCCGATCGTTCGGCGGACGTGACGTTGCCGAGCACGTCCGAGCCCGCCGGAAGCGCCTGCACGCCTTCGACCGTCACGGGGCTTCGCAGCGTCGCGCGCACCGGGTCTTCGACCTTGCTCGTGTCGGAGGCGACCGCGCTCTTCAATTCGAGCGACAGCGTCGTCCCGGCGGGAATCGTGACCTCGCGATATTCCGGAACGTTGCGCGCCGCGGCGTCCTTCTTGTCGCTCGCGGCCTTGTCATCCGGCTGCGGCGCCGCTGGCGCGGCGGGCGCAGCGGGCGGAGCGGGCGCTGGAGTCGCGGTCACGTCGACCGGCGTTGCCTTGATTGCGGCGATCTCGGATCTCGGCACGACGCGCTTCACGCCGTCGCGGCTCTCGAGGACCACTTCCTGCGGCTTGGTCTCGACCAGCTTGCCCTGGACGCTGACGCCGTCCTTTTTCTGAACGGTCACGTCGCTGCCGGCAGGGATTTCAAGCGCATCGTTGCGCGCACACCCCGTCAACGTCAGCGTGAGCCCGAGGACGTACACAAGATTTCTCATATCCTCACACCTTCCCACGGGATAGCGCTGCAATGGATGTGCCCTCGGTAGCGGGATGCGGGATGCGGGATCCGGCGATGCGCTACAGTGATAATCCGCTACAGCCGAGTTGGTTTGGACTCCGTTTGCTCTCCGGATCCCGCATCCCGGATCCCGGATCCCGGACCTCCGATCTGTGTAACCATTACGTGGGTGATAGGCTTGAAGTGTAAGAAGAACACGATCCGAAGACCCGTAACACCATGACCGAACAGACTGACGCTCAACCTCCCGCCCCCGAGCGGGTTCTCATCGTTGAAGACGACCCCGCGACACGGACGGGGCTTTCCGAGCTCGTTCAGGCGTGGGGCTTCCAGACCGACGAAGCGGGCGACGGCGAAGAAGCGATGCGGAAGGTCACGACCTTCCGGCCCGCGATCATCGTGTCCGACCTCGTGATGCCGCGGATGGGAGGCGCCGATCTGCTGCGCGCGCTCAAGGATCAACTGTCCGACATCACGTTCATCCTATTGACGGCGCAAGGAACGATCGATAGCGCGGTTGAAGCGATTAAGGAAGGTGCGTACGACTACCTGAGCAAGCCGGTCGATCCGCAGCGGCTGCAGATCCTGCTGCAGAAGGCGGTCGAGCGGCAGGAGACGCTGCGCGAAGTACGGCGCCTTCGCCGTCAGCTGCGCGAGCAGGGCAGCTTCGGCCGCATCATCGGCAACAGCCCAGGCATTCGAAAAGTGTACCGCGTCATCGAACAGTCAGCCCCGACCGGCGCCTCCGTCCTGATCTCCGGCGAATCCGGGACGGGCAAGGAGCTCATCGCCCAGACGATCCATGAGCTGAGCCCCCGCGCATCGTTCCCGTTCGTCGCCATCAACTGCGCGGCGATTCCGGAGACGCTCCTCGAGAGCGAGATCTTCGGGCACGAAAAAGGGGCGTTCACCGGCGCGAGCGACCGCCGCACGGGCGTCTTCGAGCTCGCGCACCGCGGCACGCTGTTCCTGGATGAAATCGCCGAGATGATGCCGGCGACGCAGGTGAAGCTGCTGCGGGTGCTGCAGGAGCGCATATTCCGCCGGCTCGGCGGACGCCAGGAGATCGCGGTCGACGTGCGCGTGATCGCGGCGACGAACATGAACCCGCAGGAAGCGGTGAACAACGGGAAGCTGCGCGAGGATCTGTTCTATCGCCTGAACGTCTTCGCGATCGACCTCCCGCCGCTGCGGGAACGGCGCGAGGACATTCCGCTGCTCGTGCAAAGCTTCCTGACGGAGTTCAACCGGACGAATGCCAAGGGCATTCGCGCCGTCGACCAGGACGCGATGTACATCCTCGAACGCTATCCGTGGCCGGGGAACATCCGCGAGCTGCGCAACGTCATCGAGCGCGCGACGATTCTTGCCGAGAGCGAGTTCATCGAGCCGAGGCACCTGCCGCCGACGCTCCTCGCGCGCGGCGAGGAATCACTGCCGACGCTCACGATCGCGCCTGGCACGACGGTCGACGAGGCGGAGCGGCGCCTCATCCTCCTGACCCTGGAGCACACGCGCAACAACAAGACGCGCGCCGCGGAAATCCTCGGCATCAGCCTGAAGACGCTGCACAACAAGCTGAATCGGATGAAAGACGAAGGCGTCAAGTCTGAAGCGTGAGCATCAAAGCGAAACAGGTCGCCGGCGTGACCTCGCTCGTCGTGGGGGTTGTGATGGCGCTGAGCGCCTACCACTTGGCGACGCTCGCGCGTCTGAACCTCCAGGACACGGCGTCGCGCGGGCAGATGCTCGCCAACGCCCTCTTCCAGCGCGCGAAGGTCGCCGTCGCTCAAGGCGGGACCGATCCGTACCAGGTGCTCCAGCAGGACGGAGGCATCCAGTCCATCATCAACTCCGCGAGCGCCTTCTCGAAGAACGTCGCGTACGTCGCCATCGTCAACAAGGACGGGATCGCGATCGCGCACAGCTACGATCAGCTGGTGGGTCAGCAGATGCCGCCGCAGGGAGACTTCCTGCCGCTCGCGGCTGCGCCTCCAATCCAGCAGCTCCGCGCCGTCTATTCTGACCAGACCTACGAAATCAATGAGCCGATGGTCGACCAGGTGACCGACCAGGTCTTCGGCGCGATCAAGATCGGCGTGTCGACGACCTTGCTTCGCGTGGAGCTGCGGGAGGCGATGCGGAACGCGGCGGGGGCGGTCCTGGTCGCGCTCGTCGTCTCGTCGCTCGTGGCGATGCTGCTATCACAGTGGATGCTCAGGCCGATTCACGTGCTCCAGAGCGGGCTGTCGCGCCTTGGACGCGGCGAGCTGGACGTCACGCTTGACCTGAAGGAACAGGAGTTCCGCGACCTGGGGAGCTCGTTCGAAGCGGTGAGCGCGCAGTTGTCGGCGCTCGGCCGCGGTGCGGCGGCGCCCGACGCGCGCCCTGGCGCCCCGACGGATCTCGAGTCCGTGATGGACAACCTGGAAGATGCGGTGGCGCTGTTCTCGCCGCGCGGCGAGCTGATCTTCTGCAACAAGGCGATGAACGCGTTGCACCCGCGCGCGATGGACGCGCTGCCTTCCGCCAGCCCCGTGAAGCAGATCGTCGAGCGCACGATCGCCGGCCGCAAGTCCCAGGGGCCGATCTCGGTCTCGATTGCCGAAGGGGACGCGACCGAGCGGCTCCTCGTGACGCATGCGATCGAGGACACGAGCGGCCGGTTCCTCGGCGCGATGCTCGTCGCGCGCAACATCGGATACCTGAGCCAGGTGCACACGACGCTGAACTACTCGCAGAAGCTCGCGGCGCTCGGCAGGCTGATGGCGGGCGTCGCGCACGAGGTGAAGAACCCGCTCAACGCGATGACGATTCATCTCGAGCTGCTGAAGCAGAAGCTGCAGCGGCAGACCGTCACGGTCGGCGCGCCCATGGGGATGCCGGACGGCGATCCCAGCTCGCTGCCACCGCCCGATCTGACGAAACACGTGGACGTGATCTCCAAGGAGATCCGGCGACTCGACGAAGTCCTCAACGGGTTCCTGAAGTTCGCGCGTCCAGACGAGCTGAAGCTGCAGCCGGTCCATCTGGCGTCGCTCATTTCCGAAATCGTGACGTCGGTCGCCCCGGAAGCGGCGCAGCGTCACATCACGCTGAAGACCGAATGCCCGGACAACCTGCCGGAGATCAACGCCGATCCCGGCATGCTCGGACAGGCGGTATTGAACCTCGCGCTGAATGCGTGCCAGGCGATGCCGAACGGTGGAACGTTGAGGCTCGGCTGTCGCGCGACATCGGGCCGCCGCGTGGAGATCGACGTCGAGGATACCGGCGTCGGGATCCCGCCCGAGAACCTCAAGCGGATTTTCGATCTGTATTTCACGACGAAGGAGAAGGGGAGCGGGATTGGCCTCTCGATGGTGTATCGCATCGTGCAGCTGCACGACGGAGAGGTCGAGGTGCAGTCGACGCCTGGGCACGGCACACGCTTCAGGCTCATCTTCCCACAGGCGTAGGCTAGCGCCAGCGGCCCGAGCGAGGCGCGAAGCCGCCGAGCGACCCGTCGCGGAGCCTCGGGGTCGTCCTGAGCTCCGCCGAAGGACGAGAGCGAGCGGGGGTGGGGCCCCGCGAGCAGTGATAAATGCGGACAAGAAGCGCACAATAGGTACGATGAACCGACGGGCATTGTTAGTGGCCGTGCTAGCGGGCCTGGCCTCGGCGTGCGCCTCGGCGCAGGCGAAGGCGCCCGCCGATCGGCCGGCGCTCGAGGTCCCCGCGCCCCCGCCGCGAAGCATCGAGCCGGCGCCGAAGCCGGAGCCGTCCACGGCGCCGGAACCAGTGAGCGATCTGCCGCCGGCTTCGCCGACGACGCCGAACCGGCCGACGCGCACGGCGACTCGCGACACTACTCCTCGCCCGGAGCCCAAACCGCCGGAAACGGCTCCCGTCGAGCCGCCTGCGCCCGCGACGCCGCCGGCTGCGCCCCCGCCGCAGCTGCGAACGCCCTCGAGCGCCGACGGACCAGAGGCATCGAAACAAGTACGCGACATGGTCGACAAGGCGCAGAAAGCGCTGAGCTCCATCGATTGCAAGAAGCTCAACAAGGCCCGGCAGGAGCAGTGCAACAATGCGAGGTTGATGCTTCAGAAGGCCGAGGATCAGCTGAAGGCATCGAACTTCGATCTGGCGCGGGAGAACGCGGACAAGGCCTACCGAATCGCGAACGAGCTCCAGGGCCGTTGACGACCGAGTCGCGAACCCATCCGTAAAATAGGGCGAGCAGAAGAATCGGCCGTTAACATTCGTGAAATGTCAATATGTTGCGCCTGACCTAAATAAAAGGCACAATATCTTGTAGATCCGGTCTTGACATCCGTGTAAACAGGGTCCATATTGTGCCGCGGCGCCACGGAGCCATGCGAGACTCCCAGCTCTCGCACGCCGAAGCTGCGAAGCAGCCAAGGCGGCCGGGCGCACATCCATTTACAGTTGTTTTTCGGGGGTAACTGGCCTCGGGGGCGGGCCTTTGCCTCGCGTTGGGGAGGGAGAAGATGCAGAGAGGCGCTGCACCGCAGGTGGAATCCACCAGCACGCAGGCCGTGGCCCGCACGTCGGCACCAGTGCCGGCAAACGCGCCCGGACTGGACTACGAACGCTTCTTCACGCGTGAAGGGATCGATCCGTTCGACGAAGTCGAGTGGGAGATTCGTTCGGCCGTCATAGGCAACGAGAAGGGGAACGTAGTTTTCGAGCAGCGCGACGTCGAAATTCCGAGGTTCTGGTCGCAGCAGGCGACCAACATCGTCGTCTCGAAGTACTTCCGCGGCGTGATCGGCACCCCCGAGCGCGAGCGAAGCGTGAAGCAGCTCATTGGCCGCGTGGTCGACACGATTACCGGATGGGCGCGCGCGCAGAAGTACTTCTCGAGCGAAGACGACCTGCAGGCGTTCAGCGACGATCTCAAACATCTCCTCGTCTATCAGAAAGCGGCGTTCAACTCGCCGGTGTGGTTCAACTGCGGGTTCGAGAAGGCGCCGCAGTGCTCGGCCTGTTTCATCAACTCGGTCCAGGACACGATGGAGTCCATCCTCAGCCTGGCGAAGACCGAGGGGATGCTGTTCAAGTTCGGATCGGGCACGGGCTCGAACCTGTCGCCGATTCGCTCGTCGCGAGAGATCCTCGCGGGGGGCGGCACCGCGTCGGGTCCCGTCTCGTTCATGAAAGGGTTCGACGCCTTCGCCGGCGTCATCAAGTCGGGCGGCAAGACGCGCCGCGCGGCGAAGATGGTGATTCTCAACGCGGACCATCCCGACGTCGAGGAATTCATCAACTGCAAGGTCGAGGAAGAGAAGAAGGCGTGGGCGCTGATTGACGCCGGGTACGACGGCTCGTTCACCGGCCCGGCGTATGCCTCGGTGTTCTTCCAGAACTCGAACAACAGCGTGCGCGTGACCGACGAATTCATGCGCGCGGTGCTCGACGATGGCGAGTGGCAGACCAAGGCGGTGCTGTCCGGCGACGTGATGGACACCTACAAGGCGCGCGACCTGATGCGTCAGATCGCGAATGCCACCTGGGTCTGCGGCGATCCGGGGATGCAGTTCGACACGACCGTCAACGACTGGCACACCTGCCCGAACACAGCGCGCATCAACGCGAGCAACCCCTGCTCGGAATACATGTTCCTCGATGATTCGGCGTGCAACCTCGCGTCGATCAACCTGATGAAGTTCGTGAGAGAAGACGGTGAGCTGGACGTCAAGGCATTCGACGCGGCTTGCCGGACACTGATCACGGCGCAGGAGATTCTCGTCGACAACTCGAGCTATCCGACGCCGGCGATCGCGAAGAACAGCCACGAATATCGTCCGCTCGGCCTCGGCTACGCGAACATCGGCGCGCTGCTGATGTCGCGCGGCCTGCCGTACGACAGCGACTCGGGCCGCGACTACGCGGCGGCGATCACCGCGCTGATGCACGGCGCCGCGTTCGCGCAGTCGGCGAAGGTCGCGCGCGACCACGGCGGTCCGTTCGCCGGCTACGAGAAGAACCGCGAGCCGTTCCTGCGCGTGATGCGGAAGCACCGCGCGGCGCTGAAAGACGTCAACAAGACGCACGTGCCGAGGGACCTGTACGAAGCGGCGAAAGAGGTCTGGGACGAGGTCATCGAGCTTGGCGAGCAGCACGGCTTCAGGAACGCGCAGGCCACCGTGCTCGCGCCGACAGGCACCATCGGCTTCATGATGGACTGCGACACGACCGGCGTCGAGCCGGACATCGCGCTCGTCAAGTACAAGAAGCTCGTCGGCGGCGGGCTGATGAAGATCGTCAATCAGACTGTCCCGATGGCGCTGGCCAAGCTTGGCTACAACCAGCAGCAGGTCAAGGAAATCGTCGAGTACATCGACGAGAACGAGACGATCGAGGGAGCCCCGCACATCAAGGAGAAGGACCTCCCTGTATTCGACTGTGCGTTCAAGCCGGCGCGCGGCGTAAGGTCCATCCACTATATGGGGCATGTGAGGATGATGGGAGCGGTGCAGCCGTTCCTGTCCGGCGCGATCAGCAAGACCGTCAACGTGCCGAAGGAAGCGACCGTCGAGGAGATCCAGCAGGCCTACATCGACTCGTGGCGTCTTGGCGCGAAAGCTGTCTCGATCTACCGCGACGGCTCCAAGCGGACGCAGCCGCTCAATACGTCGAAGGACAAAGAGAAGGTCGCCGACGCGCCGCCGACGCTCCCGCTCAAGCAGCGGCGGAAGCTGCCGGACGAGCGCGCGGCGATCACGCACAAGTTCGACATCGCCGGCCACGAGGGCTACATCACCGTCGGCCTCTACGAGGACGGGATGCCGGGCGAGCTCTTCATCGTGATGGCGAAGGAAGGCTCGACGATCAGCGGGTTTGCCGACGCGTTCGCGCAGGCGATCAGCTACGCGCTGCAGTACGGCGTACCGCTGCAGGACCTGGTCGACAAATTCAGCCACGTCCGCTTCGAGCCGTCGGGGATGACGAGGAACCCGGACGTCCGCTTCGCGAAGTCGATCGTCGACTACATCTTCCGCTGGATGGCGGCGAAGTTCCTGTCGCCGGAAGCGCAGTTCCGCGCGGGCGTGAACAACCGCGAGGAGGGCGTGACGACGACGCCGGAGCAGCTGCCGCTGGACGTCGCCGCCGCCGCGGGCGCCTCGCCGACGGCGGTGATCGCCTCGCCGAAGACGTCGTCTTTCGCCGCGATTCAGAACCAGGAGGACGCGCCGCCGTGCTCGACGTGCGGGTCGATCATGGTCCGCAGCGGGTCGTGCTACAAGTGCGCGAACTGCGGGACGACGTCAGGCTGCGCGTAGGGTGAGGCGGCCCATGTGAGGCGGCCCTTCAGGGCCGCCTCGCGGCAGCCGCGCCGCGGTTCGCGATTCGCGGTTCGGGCTTGCCCACCGTAGTTTCACCGAAGGTGGGTAGGGCGGGGTCAGACCCCGCCTTTTTTTGTTCGACCTCCGAAAGCAACAAAAGAGCAAAAAGCAGAAATCGCTTGCGCATGTTGGCGCCCGTCACATCGCCCATGTTCGACGCCGCGGGCGATGCGCCGAGATCCATGCCCATTTCGTTGATCGCTGGCTCCGGCTTCGCCACTGTTGTCTACGAAAACCGGTTCGGTCTGTCCGACACACGCCTGGGCGGATACCAGTGGGAGATCAACGGCGCGGCTTCGACGCCGGAGCCTTCTTCGATGATTCTCGTCTCATCCGGCGTGGTGTGGCTGGTCCGACGCGGGAGAAAGGCCTAGCCGCCAGTTCGCGTCGGCGGCGGTGGTGGTGGTGGCAAAGACGTACGACGCCGTCCAGATCGCCCAACCATGATCCCGAGCGCGAGGCCAACCACGGCGCCGATGCCGGCCCCGATCATCTGGCCGCGAATCAGTCTCGACGTGGAGTAGCGGATGACCTCGGGGATCTCGACGAGCGCCTGAATCTGCGCGCCTTTCGGGAGGCCTCCGGGCGCCGTATACCACGAGAGCGCCGGCGGCACGACGAGCGAGGCGACGGCGATGCCGGCGAGCGCGCCGAGGAGAACGAAGATGACGGTTGTCTTCATGTGTTCATTCCGCCCGGATTGAGCCGTTCAAGATGTGTGCGTACGGAACGAGTCCCGCCTTCTGAAGTGTCTTCCGCGATCCGATGTTCGACGGATCGCAGCGCGCGCCCGGAACATGCCCGAGCTCGTACGCAAGCCGCTTGAGCTCCTGTACGAGATACGATCCGAACCCGCGGCGCCGGTAAGGCTCCGCCACGTCCATATAGACGTCCGCGTACGGCACGTTGTAGTGAAACATGAGGCCGCCGGTGCCGACGGTCTCGTTGTCGAGCTTTAGCACGCACTCGGTATTCCCCGCTCGCTCCACGATGGCGCTTCGCGTCTCTGTGTCCGACGTGACGCGATGGACGACGGTCCCATTCGGCGGAAGCGCGGTCGTGATGGCGTCGCGAAACACGATCTTCTCGCTCCAGATGTCCCGGGCGTACGCGTGCAGCATGGCCGCGAGCAGAAGGTCGTTCGACTGGATCTCCATGAGGCGCGAGCCACTGGCCGAAAGCAACGCCTCGAACAGGTCGAACGCACGCGCACGGTATTCAGGCAGAACGTAGAACTCGAAAATCGTCGGCTTGTCCTTCCATGGCCCGGCAATCGCCACGGAGCCGAAGCCCGCGACGATGGCGCCGAGCATGCACACGTAGGTCAGCGTCCAGCCGTCACGTGCGTGAATGGAGTCGTGCACGATCTGGCAGTTCATTTCCAGACGATACTGGACCCGCAGCGGAAGGACGGCGTCAGCAGTCGACAGTGTGGCTATTGCATGCATGAGTACGATCTGATTGCGGATTGGTACGCGAGGGATCGCAAGGGGGCCATCGGTGTCCCCGAAGCCCTCGCGGTTGCCGCACCGCTCGCCGCCGGCTCGCGTATTCTCGACCTTGGCTGCGGCAACGGCGTGCCGCTTACCGAGGCGCTCATCAACGCGGGTCATGACGTGGTCGGTCTCGACAGCTCGAGCGGCATGCTCGCGAAGTTCCGGATCAACCTGCCGCGTACACCCGTCGTGCGCGGCGACGTCCGCTCATGTCCCTTCGCAAGCGGCAGCTTCGACGCCGCCATTTCATGGGGGATGATGTTTCACCTGCCGCCCGGCGATCAAGCGGCGGCGTTCGCCGACGTGTGGCGTGTGTTGAAGACAGGCGCGCCGTTTCTCTTCACGGCCGCCGAAATCGAAGGTGCTGACGCCAACGGCATCACGGGAACGAT
>Ga0075424_100000328_pt1 | contig 35472 bp, 27 predicted proteins | sample SoiMethybrSBSTD3_FD_75301 | JGI IMG/M metagenome (GOLD analysis project Ga0075424, IMG submission 75301) | Bulk soil microbial communities from a Populus tree surrounding site in Tennessee, USA - Soil MetaG P. TD hybrid SBSTD3 | ecosystem: Environmental > Terrestrial > Soil > Tree plantation...
ATCTACAACAACATCCGCCCCCACCAGTCCCTTGGCTACCTTACTCCTCGCCAATTTCTCTCCCAGTTCTCATCTCAACAAAAGGAATGAAAGTGTCACCCATCTACTGGACGAGTACACACCGTCGCGTTTGCGCTTCAAAAAGGCTAGAATGTGTGCGCTCGACCTTGAACCCGATCGGGAGGATAGAGGCATGCATCGACGCCGCTGGACCTCGTTTGCAGGTAAATTTGTTCGAATCTTTTTCGTCGGAGTCTTGATCAGCGGACTCAGCGCTGAAGTGAGCGAAATCAAGTGGCGAGTGGGTGTTCCGCAGGACTGGACCGGGCATCACATGAAATTCAGCCGGACGGCGTTGCGGCAGCGCCCGGAGGTGGCCAGTCGAGAGCCAAGGGCGGCGTTTCAGCTGTACCGCGAGGCACGAGCTGCACAAATGCGTGTGGCGCCGACTCCACCAAGGGCATCCCTTGTTTCGGCCGCGGTTAATGGTGATTGGACAGTTGCCCTCGGTGCTGGTCATGTTCAGTTCGGACAATATCCCGCGAAGTGGACCGATAACCCCTTTGCGCCGGTAACCTTGGCTAATTGCACTTCCGACTACGTGGTGTTTGGGCTCAATGTCGTCGGCTCGGCGACACAGGCCAATCTGATTGCCCTCAACCATCTCTATAGCGACCCAATCGCATCGGCGCTATGTGGCACCTCACCCACTTTCTTGTTTTCGTACAACGTTTCCACTTCGGCGGGTGGGGTCGTTCAAACCTCGCCAGTGATCTCACTCGATGGGAAAAAGATTGCTTTCATCGAGTCCGATCCTACCGGGGGTGCTTCGAGGACGATCTTGCACGTTCTTAACGTCCCCACCAGTCAGCAAGGGGGCAACCCTTCCGGCGCCGGCTCTCCGGTCGTGCCCGGACCTGGTGCCATGACCACTTTAATCATCTCGAACACTACCACTGACACTCGCTCTTCCCCGTGGGTGGACTACATTAGCGATACCTTGTATGTTGGCTCCAACAACGGCCGAGTCTATAAGGTGACCGGCGTTTTCAAGGGCACGCCGACACTTGCAGGTGCTCCTTGGCCCAAGCTCATCGCCGCTAACCAGCGCTTGACCAGCCCCGTCTTCGATGACGTTACGAACAAGCTGTTTGTCGGGGCGAATGACGCGCGCGTCTATTCAGTCAGCGCGGACGACTTTTCAACAGCCCTCACCGTGCTGCAGGTGGGAACCACAACTGCGCTGAATCCCGGCATCTTGGACGCGCCTATCGTTGACAGCACCGCGGGCACGCTTTTGGCGATCTCGTCAAACGATTCGACCATATTGAATTCGGCGGTTGTGGTTCAGGCCAATACTAGTTCACTCACGGAAATCAAGCGTCTGTCCCTCGGATTGGGTAGTACCGGAGGGACTGCTGTGGACCTGTATGCGGGCGATTTCGATAATAATTACTTCACTGACCCTGCTACGGGACACCTGCTCCTTTGTGGCACGGCACCCGCCACTCGAATTCCGACGCTCTACAATGTAAGTTTCAATGCCTCAGCACAAATGACGAGCATCGCGCAGTCGTCCGCGGTCTCCAGCAACCTGGCCGCTCGCTGTGGACCTATCACCGAGTTCTACAATGCAAACATCGGTGGAGGAACAGACTTCTTCTTTTTCGGCGTCACTCGAAACTGCTCAGTCGGCACAGGTGTGGCCAATGGATGCGTCATGTCGCAACGAACCGCCGGTGGCGTCACCACCATGATTGCCGCCCCCGCAAGGACAGGCACCAGCGGAATAATCCCCGACAACGACAGCACGCAACCCAATGCTTCCAGCATCTACTTCTCCAATGAGGGAGCAGCCGCTCTCTCCTTCAAACTCACGCAGCAGGGGCTCAATTGAGCCGGGCTAGAGCGGATGCAGGCCCTCAGGAAAATCAAGGCTGCTGTTAAGTTGGGCCTCTCTCCCTTGGTGGAGATGCGTGAGCGGAAGCGCTATGCCAGGCTCTACACCTCCGTGCACGAATGTCTCGATCCAGAAATACATTTGCGTGAGGCGGCCCAGTGGCTGTGCCGCGCACAGGACCATGGCTCGGATCGCGGAATATCGTACGGGTGTGTGTTCGGCGAGGGCTTCCTGCCCAGTTATCCGGAAACGACCGGATACATCATTTGCACTTTTCTTCAATTGGCGGGTCATTACAAAGACGAGGTGTACTTCCGGCGTGCTGTTGAAATGGCAAACTGGGAAGCCGCAGTACAGATGGATTGCGGCGCCGTGATGGGTGGGATGTACAACCCAGATCCGACGCCCGCAGTGTTCAATACCGGGATGGTACTGCTTGGTTGGGCAGCACTTTACCGGGAAACGAAAGACGAGTGCTATCGCGTCGCTGGTGAACGGGCCGGGCACTGGCTTGTGGAAGTGCAAGAGCCGAACGGCCAATGGATTCGCGGGAACTCGCAGTTCGCCAAGGCGGAAACCAGCGTTTACAACGTGAAAGCCGCATGGGGCCTGGCGGAAATGGGTGTCGCTTTAGGCGAGCCCGCGTTCGTTCGTGCAGCCGAGCGCAACGCAGAGTTCGTTCTCACAATGCAGCTACCCAACGGGTGGTTTGAGGACTGCTGTTTGCAGGACGCAAGCCGTCCGCTGTTGCATACGATTGCCTACACGATGCAGGGTCTGATCGGAATAGGAAAGTTAACGGGCAGACCGGAGTTCATCGCCGCCGCGGCGCAAACCGCTGAAGCAATGTTGAAGCTGATGGGTCTCGACGGGTTCATTCCCGGTAGAATTGATCGTAACTTAGACGCGGCGGCCACTTGGTGCTGTTTGACGGGCACTGCGCAGACGTCAATCGTCTGGTCGCAATTGGGGGCGCTCACCGGTGGCGACCACTTCGTACGGGCGGCTGACCAGGCCAATCGTTACCTTATGGCACGCCACGACATTACCAATCTGGACCCTACGATCAGGGGCGGAGTTGCCGGCTCGTGGCCAGTCTGGGGTGACTATGGACGGTTTAAGGTACTGAATTGGGCTACCAAGTTTTTTGTCGACGCCCTCTTAGCAAGAAAATCGGCGAGTGTTTGAGTTTCGCACGGGTCCACCAATCTACCAACGAATAGCCAACAAATACCGAAGGGACAAGTCGCCGCAGCTTCTTCTACCATGACCATCGATGATTTCTATTCCCTACTCTGTTGCCCTGCCTGTAAAGGCGACCTTCAATTGCTTGCGGATAAGGGACGGTTCTACTGTAAGTCTTGCGCCTTCACCTTTCCGATCATCGACGGAATTCCCGTGTTGTTGCCCTGCAACGTCATCGAAGAAATGGATCGCCTCTTTGGTCGTTACTGGGATTCTGAGGAACGAGCAGAGTTGTACGACACAGAGGTAGAAGGCTCTGACATGTTTGGAGTGCACAACCACATTTCCGAATTACAAGGACTTATGCACTACATTGAGTCCAACAGGCTTGACCCGGTTCTGGATGCGGGCTGTGGCAATGGGCGCTTCCTAGCGGCATTGCCGCCTGGAACAATTTCGGTCGGACTCGACGCTTCCTTGAGCTTACTTCGCATCACGCGTCGCAAAGGTCGTGGGCAATTTCATGTCTGCGCCGAGCTCGAACATCTCCCGTTTAGGGATGCGCAGTTTGGAACGGTCATCAGCTGTCGCGTGCTACAGCACCTCGTCAGACAGCGGGAAGGGGTCCATGAAATGTGCCGCGTAACCCGAAAGCAAGGGATCACCATCCTGGAGCTCTACAACACCTGGAACCCAAAGACCGTTTACAAGAATATCCGGATGTCTCCTTACCGCAAGATCTTGAATGCCCCTTTTCGCCTGATCTTTCGTTCCATGTCGCCTTTTGATGATTGGGGTCTCGCATATGACCGTTACAACAGTTGGTTTGAAGCCAAGCGCTGGCTGCACGAATGTGGAATGGATAATTTCCGCGGACGAGGTTTGGGTTTTGGCTACCATAAATACTTCCTGGGACCGTTTTACATCACATCCGTCCTCGAGAAACACGCGCCGCGTTTTCTAGAACGTTACTTCGGGGCGTGCCTGTGGATTGAGCAGCGAATCGGGCCGCTAATCCCTTTCCGATATATCATGGAAAAATTCGTGATTCGGGCTGTGAAAGAGGCATGACCGATAAGACAACCGCTAGCGGCGCATCAACGCTGTTGTTTTGTGGCGGAGCAGTTGGCGACTCTTAGCCTGAAAACTTGGGTGAGCGTGTTGCAGATGGACTTTCGTGTTTTATCCCGCTGAAACATTTTTTGGCTTGGTTTTCAAGAAGAGGGCGAGTTGGGAATCACTTGCTTACGGTCTTGGAACCACGATCGATTACCGCAACGTCATCGCTTTATAGGGAGAATCAGGGTAAGACCTTCTCTTGGTTGGACTTGCATGAAACTTTCTGTCGTGATGCCGGTTTACAACGAGCGGGCCACACTGCCCACGATAGTAAAGTGCGTTCTGTCGCAGCCGTTTCCTTTTGAGATTGAGCTGCTTTGTGTGGACGACGGCTCTACGGACGGTTCAAGCGCGATCCTTGCTGAGCTGCAAAAAGAGTATTCCGCGATGCGGATTCTGCCGCAGCCTAAAAATATGGGTAAGGGCGCTGCTCTTCGACGCGGAATCCAGGAAGCAACCGGAGAATTCGTGGTCATCCAGGACGCAGACCTCGAATACGATCCTGCGGAATATCCTCTTCTCCTGGAGCCGCTCATCGATGGAAAGGCGGACGTCGTGTACGGTTCGCGTTTCATGGGAGGCCGGCCGCACCGAGTTCTATATTTCTGGCACTCTGTTGGAAACTGGGTGCTCACTCTGTTTTCCAACGCTTTGACCGACCTCAACCTCACCGACATGGAAACCTGCTACAAGGTATTCCGGCGCGAGGTTATCCAATCTCTCCAACTGGAGGAGGATCGCTTTGGGTTCGAACCGGAAGTCACGGTCAAAATTGCAAAACGTCGCTTGCGTGTTTACGAAGTGGGTATCAGTTATTCCGGACGCACTTATGAAGAAGGGAAGAAAATCGGCTGGAAAGACGGCGTTCGCGCCATCTGGTGCCTGGTCAAGTTCTCCCTGAAAGAATTGAAAGCCACGCAAAGAGATGCAAGGAGCTTCATATGATTAGTTTTGAGACCCTATGCCGCAAATATTTGCACATTCGGCTCGCTGCTTTGCCGCGATTTTGGGAGAGTGGCGGAAGTATAATGAAGATAAATTTAGGCTTATGGTGAGTCCTTTCTGAGGAACATTAATTGCTCGGAGCTCTCTCAGCGAATTTCGATAGTCTCTCTCTGGCACGCATCATTTTTGTCTAGGCGCTGGTTTCTGACTTCCCATCGTCGGATTACTCGAATGATACGATCACTCCCAATATGCATCACAATTCTTTGTATTGCAGTTCAAGGCCAGACAGGACCAGCTGTAACTGGGGAGTGGGGACCGGTTCTTTCCTGGCCCTTCGTGGTTACACATGGCCATCTTCTCTCAAATGGCAAAGTATTGGTATGGCCGCCGAACAAAGGAGATGACGCCCACGTTTGGGACCCCGCCAGCTCCACATTTACTGCTTCGCCCAAAGCCGGGTTCAACCTTTTTTGCGCTGGCCACTCCCACTTGGCGGACGGAAGACTACTTGTTTCGGGCGGCCAGATTGGGTCCGTTCTTTACGGAGTTCCGTACGCCACGATCTATGACCCTGCCACTGATTCGTGGACCCGCATTTCCGACATGCATTCCCCCCGCTGGTACCCTACGAATACGACCTTGGCCAACGGAGACGTGCTCGTAACGTCTGGGCAGATTGACCCTGTAAGAGGGATCGCCGGATTGCCACAGATATGGCAGGTGGCAAACCAAACCTGGCAGGATCTCAGTTCCGCACAGTTGATTCTTGCCCTTTATCCGAGAATGTTTCTGGCCCCAAATGGCAAGGTTTTCTATGCCGGCGAATCCGCCCAGTCCCGTTTCCTGGATACAACTGGTACAGGCCAATGGTCGCTTGGACCGAAGAGTAGTACATTGCGCGATTATGGTTCAGCGGTGCAGTACGGGGATGGCAAGATTTTGGTCATGGGTGGCGGGAATCCCCCTAATGCCACCGCTGAGGTTATCGATCTCACCGCCGTGACCCCAGCATGGCGGAAAGTAGGGTCGATGGCCTATCCGCGCCGCCAGTTGAATGCTACTCTTTTACCAAATGGACAGGTCCTGGTCACCGGCGGTAGTTTGAGCAAGGGATTCAACGTAATTACAAGCCCGGTGCTTGCCGCTGAAGTCTGGGATCCTAAGACTGAAAACTGGACTACCCTGGCCAGCCAAACAGGTTATCGCGGCTATCACTCTGTCGCACTGCTGCTTCCCGACGCAACGGTGCTTGTTGCCGGGGGGGACCCGAACATTTCCACTGCACAGATATTTTCTCCACCGTACCTTTTCAAAGGCGCGAGGCCTGCGATCTCCTCCGCTCCAGCTACGGTCGACTATGGGTCCACGTTTTCTGTAGGTACTCCGAACTCCACTGGAATTGTGCAGGTCACCTGGTTGCGGCTGGGTTCGGTCACTCATGCATTCAACCAGGATCAGCGATTCAATGATCTTAGCTTCACGATCGCGAGCTCAACGCAATTGAGGGTGACCGCGCCACCGAATCCGAACCTAGCGCCGCCCGGTGATTACATGATGTTTGCAATAAATGGCGCGGGAGTACCTTCAGTAGCCCGCTTTATCAGACTTAATCCTATGAAGGGCACGCCTCCGCCAGTCACGCTCGCGCCTTCAAGCATCTTCATGCCCGACACCGTAGTTGGCCAGCAAAGTGTCGGCGCAACTGCAGTACTGAGAAACAATCAAACAGTGCCCTTGAGCATCACCAGCATTGCCATCGGTGGTGATTTCTCCCAAACGAATAACTGCACGTCTCCAATCGGGGCCGGTGGATTGTGCAACTTGACGATCAAGTTCAAGCCGACCGCAGCTGGCCTGCGCACCGGAAAGATCACGTTTACAGATAGTGGGAGCACCAGTCCGCAGGTATTGAACCTAAGCGGGAACGGTCTGAGTGCAGCGACTACGTCGGTGACATCGCACAGCTATGGCCAGATTGCCGTAGGAACTAGTGCTTCCTACAAGGCTTATCTTTTCAATAATCAGTCTGTTCCTTTGAATATCACGAGCATTGCCACCACCGGGGACTACTCTCAGACAAACCATTGTGTGTCACCGCTCGCTGCGGGAGCGTATTGTGACATCACTGTAACCTTCACTCCGACCGCCCTTGGTATACGTTCCGGAGCTCTAACCATTGCAGATAGTGCGAACAATAGCCCCCAGATTGTCGCTCTAACAGGAGCGGGGAAGTGAACTGAGGCGAGTCAATGAAACTCTCGATCTTAAGAAAATTGTGTGCGACGTTTGTCATTGTTTGCACAATCGCTTGTCAAGCTCAGAATCGCTATTCGATCACTGACTTGGGCACGCTCAGCGGAGGAAGTACTGTTGCCCGCAAAATCAACGCATGGGGTCACGTAGCTGGCACATCAGGAGAGCGGGACGGGGGCGCGGGACACGCCGCTTTGTGGAGAGGTTCCCCAAAAAATCTGACGTCGTTATCTTCTTTCGACGACAGTGACTATAGTGAGGCGACGACCATCAACAACCGCGGTGAGATGGCAGGGCTGTGTAACACGAAGAACAATATGCAAGCAGTCCTGTGGAGCACTTCGGGCGCGATCAAGGAGCTGGGTACCCTTACGGGTGATACGAGCAGTCGTGCCTTTGGTATCAATGATCGGGGCGAAGTTGTTGGACTGTCGAGTGGTCCGCGGGGAGAACGTGCGTTCGTTTGGACCCAGGACGGCATGGTTGCAGTGGCGGTACCGGCGGGGACGAAGAGCTCCGAGGCCCATGGCATCAACAACCGGGATCAAATCGTCGGAGAGTTTCGCAGCTCTGCAGAGACCCACGCCTTTCTGTGGGCACCCCGCTCCGGGTTTAAGGACTTGGGCGTAATTCCTGGCTACCAGACGAGTAAGGCGACAGCAATAAACGATGCCGGCGAGGTGGTAGGATCTTCGTCAGGCCCGTTTGGCACCCAGTCGTTCATTTGGAGACTCACAGAGGGCATTCAGACTATAGCGGATATACCATCTGAGGAGTTCAGCGAAGCCCTTGACATCAATAACCAGTCGGAGATCGTCGGCACATATGAGGGATCTTTAGGGAACCGCGCATACCTGTGGACGAAAAAGGATCGTTTTGTCGATCTGAACAATCTGATTCCTGCTGGTAGAGGTGTTGTCCTGACGATGGCGGTCAGCATCAACGACCGAGGGCAAATCCTCGCAATCGGGATGTCGGCTCCCGACATTTCGCCCGACCGCCCAATGCATCAAGATGAGGAAGACGACCTGCACGCCGTGGATGTTCACTCTTTTCTGCTCACTCCCACCTCCGACGCCTTGCTTCGATAATGAGTAGGTTTGCGACACATTAGTCACTTAACGGAACGACCTCGAAAATGGCTAATGCTTCATTCATGATCAATTACGCTTTGGCTTGGATAAACCTCCGGGAGACATGATGCAGGAAAACGCCATCACACCAGCCAAGACGAAAATAGAACGGCTTGCCGCAGATCTGAGAACTTTGAGTCTTCGAGTTCAACAAGTGTTGGGACATTCTGCACATTCTTTAGGGCTGACGTCCAACATATTGCTGGCTTGTGTGCTCGTGACTGTCGGATTCGTCGTCATGCGGGGCATTACGAAGGGAGAATTTAATTACAACGTCGATGAGACCCAACACGCTGTTACCGGGCTCTACGCTGCAGATTTGATCCGGGACCATCCTGTCCGACACCCCATTCGGTACACGTACCTTTACTATGCCCATTATCCGGCGCTCGCGGGAGTGATCCATTGGCCGCCGCTCTTCTATGTTATCGAAGGAATATGCTTTCTTTTTTGGGGCCCACGTGTGGAAGCTGCCCGCGTGAGCGTGCTACTGTTCGCGTTTCTGGGGCTGGCATTCTGGTTTCGTCTGGTCAGGTACTTGCTGAACCACTGGGCCGCTGCTCTCACAACGCTATTGCTTGGGCTGCTGCCTTCTATCTTGCTTTTCGAAAAAACCGTGATGCTGGAAGTACCGTCCCTTTCCCTTTGTGTCGCCGCCACATACTTCTGGTTTAGGTTCTTGCTTGAAGAAGATCATCATGCCTTAGGCTGGTTTGCGGGGTTCGCGACCGCCGCCCTGATGACGAAGCAGAATAGCGTTTATTTGCTGCTTTTCTGCGCTCTCTCGGTCTTGGTCTTGCGGAAGCAACGGATGCTTGCGAGTCGTCGCGCAATGTATATAGGGGCGCTCGCCTGCCTGATAATCGTCCCTTTCTATACCGCAGTGTATCTGATCCATTGGCGGACCATCGCGATGGATCTTGCCGAGCCTTCCATCTCCATCTCCCAGAGGCTGTTCTTCTATCCGAGGGTACTACCGGATCAGCTAGGATGGACGCTCTTGGCTCTGGCTGCGCTTGGCATTGCTACTGCTCGTTTTTGGAACAAGCGCTCCGACGGAAGCGTATTGATGCTCACCTGGATCATATCCTGTTATGTCACGTTTACCGCTATCGGCCATAAGGAACCACGGTATGCGCTCTACTGGGTCCCGCCATCTCTGTACTTCGCTGGTGGGCTGCTCGCTAACGACCAACTTTGGCGCCCTGGGCGCAAATGGAAAGTGGTGGCCTCGGGGCTTCTTGTGGTCACGACATTGCTTTCCGCCTGGCACTACGAACGGCCACGCGTGGAAGGCTATGCCGCCGCGGCACGCTGGGTCACCGAAGCAGGCAAGCCGGGGGTCATTCTGTACGACGGCGAGCTTCCTGGAAACTTCATCTTCTTCGTGCGTGCGAATGATCCCGGACGTCGGTTCGTTGTATTGCGCAAGGCGCTTTATGCATATCGGATCAAGCCGCAAGGTGGCAGCGAAGAGTTGATTCACAGCTCAGGCGATTTACAGGACTTGATACGAGGGTCTGGAGTGCGATTTGTTCTGATCGAAAACGACCGTCCTCTTGCGTTTGCAGGCCAGCGCTGGCTGCGCGAACTTCTGCAAACTCGTCAATTTCGCCTCGCAGCAACATTTCCCATCATCGACAACTATAGCAAAGTTCGTCACCGCGAATTGCTGTGTTACGAGAACTTGGATTGGCAGTTCCCAACGGACAAAAGTTTGCGAATTCGCATGCTCACTCTCAATCAAGATATCGTCGTACCGTTCGGCGAGTTGCTTGGCGGCAGCGGAAGATGATGTAGCCACAACAAGAGCGCGTTAATTCCAGACTCTGACGACCCAGATTGTGGAACTCACTGATTCTACTCACACTATCCTCAATAGGATGATTCACGATAATCGCATCAAAAGGCGAGGTACGTCGCAGGACATTGTACGGCGAGGCAGATGACTCACCCACTCGTTCTAGGCTACAGGTGGACACAGATGAGGTTGTAGTATCCAACCAATTGCCGCTGCAGCGCTTAGGGGCACGTGACCCAACCGCCGGACGAAGACAAGGTCGATTTCGAAACTACTTGCGTCCGCACTGAATCGAAGAGATTGAAGCATGGTTGAAAAATCGACCCAAGGTTGCCGTAGTTTTGGCTGCCTGACGCTCAGCCGGCACCAAGCGCGTGGCCCAAGGTCATGCCTACAGGGTTGAGTGTAATTGGTTCCACTCAGAGGGACCGTCAGGGCACTTTTGTCCTAGTGTATTTGCCCTAGCACGGCACTCAGAGACCTTATCTGGCATAACTCCTAACCTAAAATTTCATCGTGGAGGTTTCTTTTCTTAAGGTTTCTTTTGTTTTCGATTTTTCTTCTGCTGAGCCATGTTTCTTAATCAGCCGCTGGTCTGCCGACTTCGAGAAGCCCACACTGGCTTATACAGTTACAACCCTGCAAAAAATACTGTAGGAGATCTCCACCGCCAGAGCGTTCGCCTGGGTTGAGCACGCACCAAGAGCTGGCTTCTGCCCCCCTGAAAAAGCCTCGGGTATTCCCCCGGGGAAAGATGTCTTCGAATTGTCACATGCATGAAAATGCGGAAGTTGGCACTGGGAGTGCTATGAAATCTAGTAAGAACGCTCGTTTTTCAAGTAATTGCAATTGAGATTCCGGTCCATCGGCCGCAGCGCAGAGGCTTGTCCGCGTGCCGGGGGTCAGGGTCGATCCAAAAATCAAGCCACATTACAGGGGGTTCCTGATGAGCGAAAAGCCCGTCCGTTTGGGTCAACGAGAACAACAGATCGTAGAGTTACTTCTCCAAGGTTGCGACAATGACGAAATCGCTCGTCAGTTGAGTATGGCTCGCCGGACAGTAAAGGCGCACTTCAATCGTTTGTTTCTGCGATTTGGAATCACGAGCGGGATAAAGCGAGTAAAACTCGCAACACTCTTGTACCGGAGGCAGTTATGTTTGGAGGCGAACGTTACGGAAAGCGCATCCCCAACGAACGAGAGAGCAGAGTTATTGAGCTTGTTGCCCAAGGACTCAAGAACAAGGAAGTTGCTGACGAGATCGGAACTACCGAGCATGTCGTCAAAAACTATCTCCGAGTCATCTATGACAAGCTCGGACTGTGGAACCGAGTCGAACTCGCTCTCTGGTACGAAGCCCGCAAGTACGAGCAAATCGCCCAAGCTTGATCAATTTGAGGAGCTAGAGTCCTGGGAGCATAGCATTCTGGGACTCGAACAGACTTCTCCATCCCATCACAATTAGTAGAGAAGGGGCTGCTCAGCGCCTACGGGCAGCCCGCTTGCAAAGCACGCAGTTTCTGACCAGCCTCAGGGACATTCTTCCGCGCCGCCGCGTAAAGAAGTACGCGCGCCTGATCGCAACTCTTAGGCACGCCATCTCCCGTTCGATACAGATCGGAGAGAAGTAAGGTCGCGGTCGTGTTTTCTTTGCTGACGGCTCTCCAGAGGAAGGTAGCAGCCACTGCGCTGTTTCGTGGACCGCGTTTTGGGTGTAAATACTCTTCTGCCATAGCCAACTCGGCTGAGCCGTTTGTGACAGACGACGTTTCCGCAGTAGCGGGCGGGACTTCAGGGCTGGTAGTCGCTTTGAGCGGCGCCTGACGCGGTTCAGCATGTGCCACGTTCGGCGTCTGCCCTGCGTCGCGTGCGCTTCCGACTTTCTGGGGCTCAGGAGTCGATTCTTTGACGGGCGCGGGACTCGCGGTGGGCGGCGGGGAGACCTGTGGAGCGTTATCTGCTGGCTTGGCTGCGACCCCCGGAGTCGCCGTCGACGGCGGATTTGCTGGAGCTGGAACTGGTGAGGGTTGTGACGGGCTGCGCGTTCCGGTCCAGACCCCCGACGAGCCTTGCTCACCCGGGCCCCGGGCAGCTTGCATCCGGGAGCGGTTGTAGAAGAAGGCACCCGCCACCAAGATCACCAGCACAATTAACACGTACTTGAGCACAGGAGAAGTAGCATCTTCGTCGTCCATATCCCTGTCGCGGAGCCAGCGAATTTCAGAACCACGAGAACTCCTTTCGTCATTCGCCTGGGCGAACAGCGACAGGGTGGGAAAGGCTGGTTCGACGACGGGCGACTCACGGAGCGTGATGTCAGATGCTCGCGCCGGCTGGGGTTCATGCTCAGGCGATCTGGGCATGGGATCATCAGCGGTCAATGGGGAACCACACATTCCGCAGTACCGCTGCGGCCTGGCGTTTTGGTGTCCGCACTCGGCACACAAGACCGTTTCCGGAATCACGCGCGCCTCCGTGGCGACCCTGGTTGACGCCTCATTCGAAGGGACGCCATTCAAATTTATGGGCTCTGCAGCCGACCCCGCGCCGGACTCAGCCTCCAGCTCTCGCAATAGCTCCAGGACGGCTTGCTCTCGCTTTTCGGGTGGACTGGTGAAGTACACGTGCGCCCAACGGCCCAGATTGCGGCCCAGGGTGGGGTTTAGCATGGGATTGAGCTCCGGTTTGGGTAGCTCGGTTACCGGCTCAGTGGCACTTTCATGAGGAAGAGGCAATTTCTGGTTCTCCCGGACGAAATGGCTCAAGTTAATTCCACTCCCACCAAAGGCAGTTGTCAATTGAGGAGAACGGTGGAAATCCTGTAGTCGTGAGGGCCTGTTCTTGTAGGCCTTACTCGCAGACCTTGCGAAAAGCTGGCTCAAACTGGTCCATTTGGGCATCGTGCTGGCTGGCAATCCTGCCTTGCGGCGTTTTTCCATATTGCTCGGCGCCCGGGCAATAGTACAAAGCGGTGTGAATGTCGACCCAGACGGGAACATCCGGATTGCCCGCATAGGAAGGCGCGGCCGGAGGTTCGGCCAATCCCAAGCTCACCAGCAATTGCTCGAAAAAGGAGAGCTTCGGAGGAGGTGGAGCCTTGCGTTTTGGCTTAGGCGGTGTATTTGTCGCGGTGGCCGCAGGGGTATTGCCGGTGTCAGCGGAGGTAGTGGGACTATTCGCTGACATCGCCCATACGATAGTTATTGCAAACAAGATCGCCGCAGCCGCCAATGCCAGATCCCCAGGGTGTTTGCGCACAAAGATTCTGGTTTTCTGCCAGAAACCCTTGAGTTGCACGGCGGGTGGCGAGACCGTGATGGACTTCAGCCATACCCGCGGTTCCGGTTTCTTAACCTCGACCGGAGCTTGTTGTTCCGGCAAGCTCGGTTGTGCTGGCGCCTCTGGCGCGACGGCGGACTCTTGCAGAAGTGGCAGGGGGGCGACGTTTGTGGCGCCTATCTTCTCCTCCACTTCGTAGCTCGGAGCCGAGTCGTTAGGTATGTCGGGCGACGGCGCCGCGGGAGGCTTCTTTTCCGGAAGGATGAAGTCAGGAAGTGCATACTCCTCAGCGGCGGGACTCGATGGTTCAATTTCCGCGCTTGGATCAGCAATCTCAGGTGTCGCTTGTTCAGTAGGATTGGCAAGGGCCTGATCGCTGGCCTTCTTCAGATTCCATAGGGTAGCCCACTTGCTCTGCAGATCGTGACGCACTACAGCAGAGCGAGACGTACCGCAAGAGCCACAAAAGACTTCGCCGGGCGCGAGTTCGTGGCCGCAGTGCTGACACTTGACGTCTTCCACAACGCTTTCACTGGTTTCGTCCGTAGAAGGTGCGGAAGGACCCAATTGCTTCGGATCCTGGGCAAGGCGCGCAAGCTGAGGCTTAATCTTTTCCAAAACCTCCAACATGGAGGCACGCTCCGCGGTCACTCCCTTGCGCCACTCTTCTTCCGCCGCGTGAGTCAAGGCCTCGGTCACCAGGCCGGCCATCAATTGGCAGGTCCGGACGTCCTGCTCCTGAAATGCATTGGCGTTCGCAAAAACCAGTTCCAACGATCCGGCGGTCTTGCCATCGTGGAATATGGGAACTGAGACGAACGAGCGGACTCCAAGTCGCTTGGCAATTTCGGGATTCACACGAAAATCTGTGCCCACCTCAGGACAGCGCAAGATGGCGTCGTGCAGCAGCGTGGAAGCCGACAAGGTCGCTTCTGGCCGGAGAGCCGTTCCAACCTGGTCTGCCAAAACCCCGCTGCCCGCCCGGTAAATGATGTGGTCGTCCTGAAGGATGCCGATGGCCGCGCCTTGAGCCCCGGTTATCTTCCGGATCCGCTCCGCAACGAGATTGGAACTGCGATCCAGATCGAGGTGGCTGGTATGGATTTGATGCTGAGTGTCGACGATTTCGGCCAGTGTGGTTGCAGAGTCGGCTTCGGCTACCTCGCCTTCCAGTTTTGGACCCGGCTGTACGCCAGAAGTCACCTGATCGGAGTGCTCCTGCACCACATAAGCCGCCTCCAACAGCTTTTGGAAGGTGGGCTCGTCCAGCACCGGCTTACCATCTTTGCTGAATGATGGTTTCATTCCGTCCACAACTGTCCTCAACCCGCACGCAAATCAGCCTTTTCATTGTAGTGCAATTGAGCTTTAAGCAGAGTGGCACGACTTTGCCAGTCGAACTCTGCACGGAGGACTGGCGGGCAAAGAAGACTTCGAAGCCGCTTACGTTTCGAACTCGGACATAAGAGGATGCTAATCGCTCGTTCCAATGTGGGGCGGGCAAGGGACTTCCTCGCCCAATAGGAACTCGGTGACAAGGATGTTGTCGCCGCACGAAACGTCCAAATTGCGGCATCCATTGGTCTTAGTCCAAATGCGTAAGGAGCGAAGATTTGGCGAAGAGCGTGCTTTAGTCGAAGGCATTCGGCATTTATTAGGGAGTTCGCCACATGATTAATCTGGACGCCATTAAGATCACGCCTCGCGATGAAGAAGCTTTGCGTTTGCTCGCGCAAGGTTGCAGCAATAAGGAAATCGCGGGCCACCTCCACATCAGTCCGTACCGTAAAACAACACCTCCGCACGCTCTTCCTGCGCGCAGGAATTACCGAAGGCCGCAAGCGCGTAAAACTTGCCACCGCTATGTTTGCCAAGGAGCAGATGGAATCATGCACCCCCGTGATCAGCTAACCGCAAAAGAAATTCAAGTGGCCACCCTGGTTTGGGAAGGCCTGACTAATCGGGATATCGCCAAAGTCATCGGCACCACTGAGCAGGTCGTGAAGAACTATCCGCGCACTACATTCGACAAGCTCGGCGTGTGGAGCCGGCTGGAACTGGCCCTGTACGTCGCGAGTCATGGTGGCGTGAACTGGGTCACGGAGTTGGGGTTGGAAACGGGCATGCCGTCACCTGCAGCGGAGGCGACGCGTATCGCCTGACGCCCCAGTCTCGGATTCGCATTCAAACCTTGACAGGGCGGCCGCCAGTTTTTGAGCATTGAATGGGGAGTCCGACGTTTCAGAAAAACAAAAAGGGGCGCCCTCGCCCAGTTTCTCGAGGATGGTGTAGTGCGAGATGGTTTCCCGATCACATGAGGCAGGAGCTTGATGCTGCCTGGGGGCGTTAGCTGTTAACGGCGCGTCCCCGGCAACGTCTCCACGTACTGTTTCAACTGTTCCCGGTCCTCATCCTTCATCTCGAGAAACTGGATGCCGACGCCCGACCCCAGTCGCACTCCTGCGACTTTGCCGCGGGCCCAGATTTTTTTCTCCCCGATCCACAGCGCCAGGCGGAGCTGAGTGCCTTCTTTCACCGGGCTCGACATCTCCACGAAGCAGCCGCCGAGGCTGATGTCGGCAACCCGTCCCCAGATGCGATTTTCCTGGGTGGCAGGATGAAGTTCGACGGAGAGCGAGCAACGCATGCGCGGATTCTGCCGCCGCTCATTGATTGCCCTCGCCTTGACCGTGTCGTCGGCCCCGGGAGCCGGTAGAGGAAAGTCCCAGATAACGTCCTCTGTCTTGATGCTTTCCAACCCCGCCAGGTTCGCGCCTGGGCCATCTGGCGACCCTACCCAGCGGACCTGATAGCGGCCCTTTGTCTGACCGTACACGACGCCGATGGTTTCTCCCACTTTGAGCTGGGTCCTGACTTCGATGACCATAGCCCCACCGCGGCTAACATTTACCGTGAAGACATTTTCGTTGAAGGGTTTGCCGCTCACGTCCGTTCCGAAGATGCGGACTGGGACCCGAATATCCTTGCGCGGCTCCCGGCGGCTCACCATGGGCGATGGGCGCTCCTGTCTCCGACCGATGGCCAATCACTACGAACGGGCGGTATTTATGACGGATAGTAGTCTAAGGGCTATGCTGGTTCCAAGTACTGACCTGCGTAACCCTTAACGGCGGAAATGGAGGGCATTCACTGTGATCTTTCTGCAAAATCTTGCACCGCCGATAGTGCGACCACCGACGGGAATGCTGCCATCACGTCACAGGATAAGGGTTTAGCGAGTGACGGAGAGGCATTCCAATTGCACGCCATGACCCTGTTGTTCTTCGCCCTCGTACTCCCGGGGGAGTTAGAACCAGTGAGGTAGGGAATGGCTTACAAGGAAACTTTTTGGATGGCTTGCGACTCCACCGAGCAGTTGCGTGCCGAATATGGGCCATTCCACACGCGCCTGGAAGCTGAGGAAGAAGCTCGAAAATTGGGCTTTGGCTATCTTCTGCGCTACGAGCATCTGATTGGCGCGAACGAGGAGATCGAGGAAGTTCGCTGCGTGTTCCTGGAACTCCCTCCGGGGCCAAGAGTCGTTCCTAGCAGGCCGACTAAGCTACACACCCGATGCGCTACCTGTGGGGAATCTGCCACGCATGAACAGGGCTGGCAAGCAGAAGTTTGGGCGGACATCCACGAGTTCGAACACTCCCGCCACGTTGTTCGCCTTTTCGAACACACCCTTGGAGATGGCTTGAAGGAAATCGCCGACTGGCGGAGCGCAGCTTAGGTCTTCGACAGAACCGCGGCTGCTGCCTGATCCACCATCCACACCAATCTTCCGTTTGTAGGATGAACCATTTTCGCTGGGAATAGTTCCCCAGGCTGAGTGCCTTCCAATACTTCTCTGACGGTTTCCGCCTTGTCTGCTCCGCCGACCAGAAAAGTGGCGACCGCAGCGTTGTTGAGTACCGGCAATGTGAACGTGATGCGGTGTGAATTGAACTTGTCGACCCAATTCGCCACCACCAGGCGTGACTTTTCCTGCAGTGCAATCGTCTTGGGAAAGAGGGAAGCAGTGTGGCCATCCGGGCCCATCCCGAGCAGGATCAGGTCGAAGCGCGGCAGCGCCCCAGAGGAAAGTTGGAAGAACTTGCGGATGGTTTGCTCGTAATCCGCGGCCGCTTGATTGGCGTCGGGATTCTCGGCCGGAACCCGAAACACGTTTTCTGCTGGGACTGGTACTCTCGAAAGCAGGGCCTCGTTCGCCATGCGGTAGTTGCTTTCGGGGCTATCGGGCGGAACGTGGCGTTCGTCGCCCCAGAAGAAATACATTTTGTCCCAGGGAAGTTGATCGCGGAAACTTGTTGCCAGGAAGCCAAAGAGTGACTTGGGTGTCGACCCCCCTGAAAGTGCGACCGTGAAGCGGCCGTTGGCTCTCACGGTCCCGAGCGTCTGAGTAGCAAATTCCTCAGCAGCAGCCTGCGCCAGGCCTCGGAGGTCATCGACAATACGAAGATCTGCGGCGATTGTCATATGCCGTTCAGGCCGTCACTTTCCTTTAGCGACCGCATAGCGTGCAGCGCCAAATAGGGCAATCTTGTCGTTCGTAATGACACTAACGGGAATTGATTCAAGTAGAGCTTGCATACGTCCCTTGCTGACGAAAGCCTGCATGAACAAAGGTCCGGCAAGTTTGGAGATCAGCTTGGGAACGATGCCCCCTCCAAGGTAGACGCCGCCAGTAGACATCAGTTTCAGGGTAAGATTCCCAGCTTCCGCTCCATAAATGGAAATCCACAAGTCGAGTGCGTGTTCGGCGAGTGCGCTTTTGCCGTTGATCGCGTTTCGTGAGATGGCAGCAGCGGCAACGCCGTGAGCAATCTCTTCCGTTAGCCACTTGGGTTCTTCGCCTCGATGGGTGTCCCGGAGAAAGTGGTAGACGTTGACAAGTCCGGGTCCTGAAACAATGCGCTCATAGCTGACGTGTCCAAAGCGAGTCGCGAGGTAGCGAAATAATTCGATCTCCAGCTCGGTTCGGGGAGCGAAGTCGGTGTGTCCACCTTCGCTCGCGAAAATGTCGTAGCCGTCGCCGTTCCAGTAGAGCCCAGCTTCGCCGAGGCCGGTCCCAGCCGAGATCACTGCCTGATTCCCAGTGGGCGTGCCCTTGACGCGGTTCAGGCCCACCAGATCCTTGTCCTGCAGGCAGGCGATGCCCCAGGCATTCGCTTCGAGGTCGTTGATCAGCAAAGTGGAAGGCAGGTGAAGTTCGTTGGCCAGGCGTGAGGCCTCAACTGTCCAGGGAAGATTCGAGGTTTCAACCCTTCCATTGCGTACCGGGCCAGCTACGCCAAAGCACGCTGTGTCGGGGCGAGTGCCCTGCGATTCGACAAACTTGGCAACGATCTCGTCGAGTCCGCGATGCTCCTTGCTGGGGAAGACACCTTCGGCGGCAACTGTGAGGTGGCCGTTTTGTCTTTGGAAGTATGCAAGCCGCGCATTGGTGCCACCAATATCGCCGGCGAGGATCATTTTTCGAAGTTCCTCCAGCGGCGGCCGTCGCGCTCGAGCAATTCATCCGCGTCTTTTGGCCCCCACGTTCCGGAAGGATAGTTGGGGAAGTTTCTCGGCGGCAGTGCGCGCCACACATCCAAGGCAGGGCTTACAACGCACCAACCGGCTTCGACCATGTCGGCGCGCTGGAAGAGAGTGGCGTCGCCGATCATGCAATCATGCAAAAGGCGTTCATAGCCGGTGCTGGGCTGCACGCCGAAATAGTCGGCGTATTCGAAATTCATGTCAACGCTGCCCAGGCGCATCTGGGCGCCGGGAGCCTTGGCTGCAAAACGTAGAGAGATGCCTTCTTCCGGCTGGATGTGCAGGACCAGCTGGTTGGGCATCAGGTTTTCGACCGGCGTATCACGGAAAAGGACGAACGGCGCTCGCCGAAACTGGATGACAATGTGTGTGTTGCGCACAGGCATGCGCTTTCCGGTACGGAGATAAAACGGCACGTCGGCCCAGCGCCAATTGTCGATCAATAATTTCATGGCGACGAATGTTTCGGTGCGCGAATCCGGTGGAACTCCAGACTCCGACCGATAGGCTGGAACACGCTGTCCGCTGACGACGCCCTCGCCATATTGGCCGCGAACGGTGCGCGTCAGAACTTCCTCCGAACTCAGTGGCTGAATGGCGTGCAGGATTTTCGCTTGCTCATCGCGCACAGCGTCGGCACGAAATGAGACTGGGGGCTCCATTGCCGTGAGGCTGATGAGTTGCATGATGTGATTCGGCACCATGTCGCGCAGAGCACCGGCGGTGTCATAGTAGCCCCCGCGCTTTTCGACGCCCACGGTTTCTGCCACAGATATCTGAATGTGGTCGATGTAGCGCCGATTCCAGATGGGCTCAAAGATCCCATTAGCGAAGCGGAGGGCCAGAATGTTCTGAACCGTTTCCTTGCCCAGGTAGTGATCGATACGATAAATCTGCTTCTCTTCCACCACTTTGAGAAGTTGCTTATTGAGCGCTCGCGCGCTGTCGACATCGTGGCCAAAAGGCTTTTCGATGATGACTCGGCGCCACCGACCATTGCTCTGGTCCATCAGTCCTGCGGAACCCAAGCTCTCCACAATTGGACCGAAGGCGTCAGGGGTTGTGGCCAGATAGTAGAAGTAGTTGCCGTGCGTGGAGTAATCCTTGTCGATCTTCTCGAGCAGCTGCTTGAGTTTTGGATAAGTCTCCGGGTCGTCAAAATTGCCGGAGAGATAGTGCATCCGCCGCGCGAACCATTCCCACAGGTCCGGATCGACTTCTCCGGTGGCGAACTGCTTCATATCCTCGGAGACCTTCTTGCGATAGTCTTCCGTTGACATGGGCCGGCGTGCCACGCCTACTACAGCGAATTCGCGGGACAACAATTGAGCTCGAGCGAGATTGTAGAGAGCTGGGATCAGCTTTCGTTGGGTGAGATCTCCGGACGCCCCAAAAATCACCATCACGCATGGGTCGCCAATCTTGCCAACAGGCTGTCCTGTGGTAACCGGCATCGTTTCTAGCTTGGGCATAGTTCCTTCTGACTTTGCTTACCGGGCGTGGTTAGGCCGTTTATGCAGGCTTGCCGGCAGCCTTGGGTTCCACGTGTCCTCCGAACTTCTGACGCATCGCAGACAGCATCTTTTCTGCGAAGGTGTGCTGCTGACGCGAACGGAAACGCACGAAGAGCGCCGCTGACAAAACGTCCACCGGCACTGCTTCGTCGATGGCAGCCTGGATCGTCCAGCGTCCTTCACCCGAATCCTGTACGAAACCGCTATATTCGGCGAGCGTGGGATTTTCCGTGAGCGCCATGGCTGTGAGGTCCAGAAGCCAGGAACTCACCACGCTGCCCCGTCGCCAGACTTCGGCAATGTCGGGAAGATTCAGGTCGTAGCGCAAATCCTCCGGCAGTTCTTTGCTGATCGCGTTCTTGAAAATGTCGAAGCCTTCAGCGTAGGCCTGCATGATCCCGTATTCGATGCCGTTATGCACCATCTTCACGAAGTGGCCGGAGCCTGAAGGACCACAGTGAATGTAGCCATCCTCGGCGGTGCCACCCAACTTCTCACGACCGGGAGTTCGTGGAATGTCGCCGATGCCGGGGGCAAGTGTTTTGAAGATGGGATCGAGCTGCTGCACGGCTTCCTTCGGCCCGCCGATCATCATGCAGTAACCGCGGTCGAGACCCCACACACCGCCACTTGTTCCGACGTCCACATAGTGGATGCCCTTCTCCTTAAGAGACTTCGAACGACGCACGTCGTCCTTGAAGTAGGAATTGCCGCCGTCAATGATGGTGTCACCGGAGTGCAAATGCTGTGCAAGTGTTTGGACGGTTTGCTCGGTGGGCCCCCCTGCAGGAACCATGATCCAGACGGCCCGCGGTGATTTCAGTTTGCTGACGAGATCCTGCAGCGACGCGGAGGCGACGGCACCCTCGCCAGCGAGTCCCTTGACCGCGTCCGGACTCAGGTCGGAGACCACCACTTGGTGTCCTCCGCGCATCAGGCGACGCGTCATATTTGCACCCATCCGGCCTAAACCCACCATTCCCAGTTGCATGAGGTTGTCTCCTTAACTTGTGCTGCGCAGGCTTGTCAGACAGGATAGTGCGCCGTCGCCATCGCCATATGCGATGCCTGACCAACTCCGTATCCGAGAGTGATCTTTAGCCCAGGGCCTCTTTGACCGCGGTTAACAGTGTATTCAGTCCCGACTTGAGATCTGCGCCAAGGTGAACTCGCAGAGCACGGCGCCCGCGCTCCGCCAGAACCTGAAAGTCACCACGAGCCTGCGCTGCCTTTACAACACCGAAGGTGTACTTCTGTCCGGGTACGGGCAGATCATTCGGGTCGTCACAAGTCAGCTGCAGGAACACCCCGGAGTTGGGCCCACCCTTGTAAGCTTGCCCGGTCGAGTGCAAGAAGCGCGGCCCGAAACCGAGGCAGGTCGCGACGTGCTTTTTGTCGCGGACGGCATGGCGAATGGTCTGCACTTGCTGCTCGTTTGTATCGTTCATCTGGATGTAAGCGAGAAGCGCAAAGTAATCGCCTGGCTTCAGGCGCCCAAAATGTGCCTTGAGGTAGCCGGCTAGCGTTTTTGTCCCGCCGGGGGCCTTGGCAAGATCAGCTGCATTCTTGTCGTCGGTGTAAAGCTTCACATCTTTGTCTTCGAGGAGCGGCTTCTCGTCGGGGAGAGAACCAGTCTTCTCGTATGCCGCAGTCAGATTGCGAGTTGCCACTTTGCTGGCTTCCACGTCGGGCTGATTAAAAGCGTTGATGCCCAGGATGGAACCCGCAACTGCCGTCGCGATTTCCCAGCGGAAGAATTCCTTACCGAGATCGTAGGTGTCGCCGAGCGAGATCCGCACCACAGGATGCCCAGCCTTTTCCAGCGCGGTGACTTGCGCATCCTGAGCAGCATCGGGAGCCGATTCAAGCCTGAGATAGGCAAACACGCGGTCATTTCCGTAGACTTCCGCTGCGCCAATCGTTTCGCGGTCTACCGGAATAATTCCTTTGCCTTGCTTGCCGGTGGACTCTGCAATCAACTGCTCGAGCCAGGCGCCGAGATCGGAAATTCCGGGCGAGGTAATAAACGTGATCTTGTCGCGGCTCGCTCTTGCAGCCGTACCAAGGATCAATCCCAACATTACTCCGGGGTTTTCTTCCACTGCGACGCAGGAGGCGCATGCCTCGACCATTTCCTCGGTGCGCTCGAGGAACTTCTTGGTATCGACGCCCATCACCGCGGCCGGCACCATACCGAAATTCGAGAGCGCGGAGTAACGCCCACCGATACTGGGCAGACCGGCGAAAATGTGGCGGAACTTGTCGCCTTCCGCGATCGTTTGCATCTTTGAGCCGGGGTCGGATATCGCGATAAAGCGGCTGCCCGCTTTGTCCGCGCCAACTGCCTGCTTCACGCGCTCGAAGAAATACTGTTTGAAGATGTTCGGCTCGAGCGTGCTGCCCGACTTACTGGAAACGATGAACAAAGTCTTCGCGAGATCCACCTTGCTTTCGAAAGCCTTGACCTGAGCGGGATCCGTCGAATCGAGGACGTGCAACTCCGGATATCCGGCAATCTTGCCGTAGGTCATGCGGAGCACCTCCGGACAAAGGCTCGAGCCACCCATGCCGAGGAGCAGTACATGCGCAAAGCCGCTAGACTTCGCGTCCTCCGCCACCCTTCGCAGGTGCTCGTTCTGCGCGATCTGATCTTCGGTGATCCCTAGCCAGCCCAGCCAACTCGCTTCATCGGTACCTGTCCAGAGGGACGCATCACGTTGCCATAAACGTCGAACCTTGCCATTGGCTCGCCAATCATCAGAGGCGGTCTTAACGGCGGCCGCCAATTCCTTCGGAAGGGTATAGGTCTGGCGATTCACCTGGGGAGTGATTTGAGACTTGCTCGACTTCTCAACTGCTGCCAACAACTGATCAAAAGCGTCAGCGAACAGCTGGACGCCGTCGTCGGTGAGCTTGTCGGTGACATCTTTCATCGAGATGCCCACCTTGGGCAGCGTTTCCATCGTATCTTTAGCGGCGGCAATGTCTTCGGTCAGGCTCTCACGCAGCTTGCCGTGATTGCGGAAGGCGTCGAAGGTGGCGGGCGGGATGGTGTTGACCGTGTCCTTGCCGATCAGCTCTTCCACATACAGGACATCGCGATAGTTGGGATTCTTTGTGCTGGTGCTGGCCCAAAGCACTCGCTGTGTCTGGGCGCCTTTCTTGGCGAGGGCGTCCCAGCGCGGGCCACTGAAAATCTTAAGATAGCTTTGATAGGTAAGCTTGCCGTTCGCAATGGCCACTTTCCCCAGCACGCCCTTGAGCAGGGCCTGCTGCGCAGGGTCAGAGGTCTTCTTCAACTTATCGTTGGCAATTGAATCAATCAGGGTGTCGATGCGGCTGATGAAGAAGCTCGCTACGCTGGCGACGCGGCTGAGATCGCCTCCCTTGGCCGCGAACGCTTCGAGACCGGCGATATAAGCCTGCGCCACGTGCTCATATACCTGCTGAGAGAAGAGTAGGGTTACATTGACGTTAATTCCCTCGCCGATAAGCTGCTGAATCGCGGGAAGTCCCTCTGCAGTCCCGGGCACCTTGATCATCACGTTATCCCGCCCGACCGCCTTCCAAAGGCGCCGTGCCTCTTCGATGCTGCCCTTGGTATCGCGTGCAAGATACGGGGAAACCTCAAGGCTAACCAATCCGTCTTTCCTTTTCGCGCTGTCGTACACCGGGCGCATCAGGTCAGTCGCATCCTGTATGTCGCGAATGGCGAGGAGCTCATATCGTGCCTTGGCGTCGAGGTCCGTTTTGTCCTTCAGCGAATCCAGAAAGTCGGTGTAGTCGGTGCTCCCCGCAATTGCCTTTTCGAAGATCGAGGGATTCGAGGTCATGCCCCGCAATCCATCTTCCTCGATCAGGCGCTTGAGTTCGCCGCTGGTGATGAGATTCCGCCGGATATAATCCAGCCAGACCGACTGGCCATAATTCAGCAGTTCCTTCAGGGGGTTGAGGGCCTTTGCGGTTTCGAGCGTTCCGGTGGGATTCATCGCAGTCCTCCACAAATTTAGCCTTAACGATCGCGTCTTCCTGGGAAAATTACTTCGCGGCGGCGATCGCCTTCCGAGCCGCGTCCAATACGGTGTCTGTCGTAAACCCAAATTTCTTTTGCAGATCTTTCCACGGAGCCGAAGCGCCAAAGCGATGCATACCAACCATCTGTCCTTTGAGCCCGACATAGCGCTCCCAGCCCAGGGTAGCGCCGAGTTCCACGGACACGCGCGCCGTGACGCTTGGGGGCAGGACGCTTTCCTTGTAAGCCGCATCCTGCTTCTCGAATATTTCCCAAGAAGGCATGCTCACGACACGCGCGTTGATCCCCTCTGCTTTGAGTTTTTCGTAAGCATCGACGCATAGGTAGACTTCGCTGCCGCTGGCCATGAGAATCACGCTAGGCTTGCCGCCGGGAGCGTCGGCGAGAACGTAGGCGCCCTTGGCGACGCCCGCGGCGGGAGCGTATTTCGAACGATCCAGCGTCGGGATCGCTTGCCTTGAAAGCACCAATAGCACAGGCCCGTGGGTGGTTTGCATGGCGATCTTCCATGCCTCCACCACTTCATTCGCGTCCCCGGGACGAAGCACGATTGTGTTCGGGACCGCTCGCAGCGATGCCAGTTGTTCGATCGGCTGATGCGTTGGCCCGTCTTCCCCCAGGCCAATGGAGTCGTGCGTAAAAACGTGAGTGACCGGCGTTTCCATCAGCGCAGCCAGTCGAATCGTAGGCCGCAGGTAGTCGCTGAAGTTGAAAAATGTTCCGCCGAAGGGTCGCAACTTTGACACGGACATACCGTTCATCGCGGCTCCCATGGCGTGCTCACGAACCCCGAAGTGAAGATTCTTCCCTTTATGCGAGGTCGCACTGAAATCACCTGCGCCCTCGTACTTGAGAGTCGTCTTGTTCGAATTGCCAAGATCGGCCGAGCCACCAATCAACCACGGCACATTTTGGGCCAGAACATTAAGGACCTTCCCAGCGCTTTCCCGAGTGGCGATGCCCTTGGCATCCGCAGGAAATGTGGGCAGATTCTTGTCCCAGCCATCCGGCAACTCACGCCGTTGCATCCGATTGATCTGATCCGCGAGTTCCGGATACTTCCCGGTGTAGTCGGAAAATAGCTTTTCCCACTTCGCGCGCAGTTCGCCACCCCGCTTGCCGACACCCTCGCGGAAATGTTCCACAACTCCTTCCGGTACGAGGAACTTGGCGTCCTCCGGCCAGCCATAGCTTTTCTTCGCGAGGCGAACTTCGTTTTCCCCGAGCGGCTCGCCATGCGCCTCGCTGCGGTCCTGCTTGTGGGGGGACCCATAGCCGATGTGGCTGTCGACTACGATCAGTGTCGGCCGGTCCTTTGTATCCAGGAAAGTCTTGTATGCGCGGCCCAGCATGTCGAGATCGTTGGCATCGCTGACGCGGGTGACATTCCATCCGTAGCCGACAAAGCGGGTCATCACGTCTTCACTAAACGACCAGGCAGCCGGGCCGTCGAGCGTGACCTTGTTGTTGTCGTAAATCCAGCACAGATTCGAAAGCTTCAGGTGGCCTGCCAGTGACGCCGCTTCCGAGGCCACACCCTCCATGAGATCCCCGTCGCCGCATATCGTATAGATGTTGTAGTTGAAAATTTCGAATCCGGGACGATTGTAGGTCCCCGCCAACCATCGCTCTGCGATGGCCATGCCAACGCTGTTGCCCGCGCCTTGTCCTAGGGGACCGGTCGTCGTCTCTACGCCCGTCGTAATAAAGGACTCCGGGTGCCCGGGCGTGCGGCTGTCAAGTTGGCGGAATCTTTTGATCTGATCCAGAGAGACCGACAATTCTTTGGTGATCTCGCCCTCGGGATTCACGTAGCGAACGCCCGCCAGGTAGAGCGTCGCATACAACAACATGGACGCGTGACCGGCGGACAGTACGAAACGGTCGCGGTTCGGCCAAAGAGGATCTTCTGGGTCGTATCGAAGGACTTCCTGCCACAGTGAGTACGCCACGGGAGCCAGTCCCATCGGCGCTCCGGGATGACCGGAATTCGCCTGCTGGACTGCATCGATTGCCAAGGTACGAATCGTATTAATGCACAGCGTGTCCAGTTGTGACCCGGTCACAACCGTCTGCTCACCTGCCACCATGGAAGATACCTCCCCGACCGGCGTGCTGCCGTCTTGACCTGCAAAATTCCTAAAACCTATTGGATTGCGGACGAGTGACGGAGGTTTCAGTCCTACTACAATCCTATGAGTGTATCAATTTCTCGGGAAACGCGAGAGAGCGCGCAATCGATTACGCCTTGTTGTGTACTCCAAATGAATCAGAGCATGCCTGGGGATTGGCGGGTGGCAACAGGTAGATGCCGAGCAGAGACTACTTTTGCAGCTTAGCGAGGTAGCTGTATTCGCTATGCTCCGCTTTGGTGGAGGATTCCACGAACTTCAAAAACTGCCTCAATGGTTCTCGCTGGACGGAGTCCAGGTCGAAACGCACGCGCACGCCAAAGGAAGGATTGCTCTTGATGACAATGCCGTTGAGGATGAGGCCCTTCACCCAGATTTTTCCGCTCGCCACCCAGAGGCCGATCTGCACATCGGCTCCACTCTTTACGGGGGTGACTGTTTCCACATAGCAGCCGCCCATGCTGGTATTGGAGAGATTTCCCCAGATGGGAGTATCGGAGCCATCGATTTTTAGTTCTACGGCGACGAAACAGCGGATGCGTGGGAAACGGCGGCGATCCTGTCCCCACGATGGCGTAAAAATATCGGGCTCGAATGGAGGCGTGGCCGAGGGCGTGACCGGAGTAGGTGCCTGCACAGGGAGTTGCGCCATGGGAGTGCCAGCCTCTTTGCTTTTTGCGGCTGGCCTGTTCTTGATTTCTCGCATCGCTGCCAGCAACGCCTCTTCGCGTTTTTCCGGTGGCGCTTCCCGATAAGTTTGCAAGAGGGTACCGAGGTGCTCCACGAGCGCGGGATCAGTGAGCAATCGTGTCCAGTCAGTGCCTGGCGTAGTGGGCGTCTTGGAATCGCTCATATCTGCTCGAAAATCCCGCTCTCAAGTCGTTCTGTATAGATTGAGGCCGCCTCGTTCGGTGGACAAGATGACGGAAGTTACCCTCGTCAGGTAATCACCCGCAAGGTTACCTGGGCTCCTCTGGACATGCTCAGTCCACCTCTTCCAGGTTCGCGCAAAACGAACTGATTGCTGTCTCTTGCGCGGAGGAAAGCCCCAAAAACTCCAGCCCGTGCATGAACCCTCGGCGGTAGCGAACGATGGCTCGGATGCTGAATGCCTCAGTCGAGTTTGGGAGAGCGAACTCAAGGGAGACGACCTCGCCTGCCTGGACCTCCGAAGTGAGAACCGCGCCCATCCCACCTCGTCCGATGTCTCCACAGCGCCCTCGAATTTCGTTGTAGCCGTCCTCGCTAAGAGACGTGGCCTTGAGAGGAAAGTCCGCGCGATGCCTGGAATAGCGACGCCGCCAGGTCTTCTGTTTGGGGTGTCGCCCCTTCTCCATTAAGGGCTTACTCATCGGACAACAATCCTTGAACAAATTAAGTTCCAGACTATCCGCTACAGGACCCGGAAGAAAGTATCGAAGGTAACGAAATTCACGGTCCCTTGTTTGAAAAATCGCATCGAAGTGCCATCCCACGGGGCACCGTGCCTGGGTCACGGATGCTGTTCGGTTTCCTGCTAAGTTTTGCAACGGGTATCTACATAAGTGCATCAACATGAAAGCGTTGGATGTCTTCATACGCCGAAGTGCAACTTTCCCGGGTGTCGGCGTGAGTGTTTCTTTCTAAAAGTCATGCCCAAAAATTTCTGCAGGAGTTTGCTGTCAGGATTACTACTTGCCGTTTGGAACCTCACCAGCGCATTCGGACAGGCTCCGTCGCCATCTTCATCTGCGCGCTCCTCGGTACAAGTGAGCATTCCGGCCTCTGTTTCACAAAATGGTTTCACCGGAAGCGTTCCGTCTGGCAACCCGACCCCGGAAGTGCTACCCATTTCCTTTCTCGATGCCATCGATCGCGGTCTGAAACAGAATCTCGGCCTGCTGTTGTCGAGTGATAACACGATCGCTGCCCGCGGTGAAAAGTGGAAGGAACTCAGCAATTTGCTCCCGAACGTTTCCGCCAAGGGGCAAGAAAATGTGCAGCAAACCAGTTTGACTGCACTCGGCCTCCGGTTGCCCATCTTTCCGCACGTGATTGGGCCATTCAACTACTTCGATACCCGCGCCTATCTGACACAGTCCTTGTTCAATTGGAACTACATCCAAAAGGCTCGCGCCGCAGCTGAAAGCCAGAAGACAGCTGAGTACTCATATAAAGAGGCGCGAGAACTGGTCGTGTTGGTGGTTGGCAATGCATATCTACAGGCGATAGCCGGGGCAGCGCGTACAGAGACGGCTGAAGCGCAGCTCAAGACAGCAGAGACGCTATACAATCGCGCCGTCGACCAGCAGAAGGCCGGAGTCATTCCTGCCATCGACATGCTCCGCGCTCAGGTGGAGTTCCAAGGCCGGCAGCAACAACTGATCCTGGCTCGCAACGATTTTGCCAAGCAAAAGCTCACATTGGGCCGCGTGATTGGCCTGCCTTTGGGGCAGGAATATTCGCTAATCGACAAGGCACCGTATGAAGCTTTCATTCCGCCTGGTCTGGATGAGGCTCTGAAGCGTGCCTATGCATCCCGGCCAGACTACCAGGCCGCGATGGCACAGGTGCGATCTGCAGAATTATCGCGGCGTGCTGCCACCGCGGAACACTACCCATCGCTCGATATGGAAGGGGATTACGGGGTAATCGGTGTCAATCCCGGCACTTCTAACGGTACATTTCATGTCGCGGGCACCGTAAATATCCCCATCTTCGAAGGCGGCAAAACGCATGCCGATGTTTTGCAGGCTGAAGCACAGCTGCGCCAGGCAAAAGCGCGGCTTGCGGACTTGCGCGGCCAGATCGACAATGATGTCCGCAACGCACTCCTCGATTTGAATGCGGCGGCGGATCAGGTCGAGGTTGCGCGCAGTTCGGTGGACCTAGCCGAGCAGACTCTTACGCAAGCGCAGGATCGCTTTTCGGCTGGCGTAACCGACAACCTGGAAGTGGTCCAGGCACAGGAGTCGGTGGCCAACGCACACGAGAGTTACATTTCAAGTCTCTACGCCCACAACCTTGCAAAGGTCGAACTGGCTCGCTCCATCGGAAATGCAGAGCAGGGCGTTAAACAATATCTGACGAAAGGTAAATAAGCATGGGTTCCACTAAAACGGTGCCCGATACCGAAAACAAGGCGACTCCCAGCGAACCTGTCCGGACATCGGTGCCGGCCTCCGAACGGGATCTCAGCCGGCATTTATCGCGTCGCTACGATCCTCGCTTTCGTCTCTTTCTGATCATCGGGTTGATTGCTCTGGTGATTGTCGGATTCTTCTTGTGGCGATATTTCGCCAGCTACGAGTCAACCGACGACGCACAGATCGACGGACATGTGAATTCGATCAGCGCTCGTGTGTCCGGCCACGTGATCAGCCTGAAGGTCCAGGACAACCAGTATGTCGAAGCTGGGACACTGCTGGCTGAGATCGACCCCGCCGACTACCAGGTTATTGTGGAACGCGCCCAGGCCGACTATGAGGACGCGAAGGCGACGGCAGATGCGGCGTCGGTCGATATTCCCATCATCTCCGTCAACACCACCAGCCAACTATCCTCTGCAGGGGCCGACGTCCGCAGCGCACAGGCAGGGATTAAGGCTGCGCGGCAACAGTTTGAAGCGGCGAAGGCACAGCTCCAGCAAGCGGAAGCAAACAATGTAAAAGCCCAGAATGATCTGGCGCGGTACAAGCAATTGGTCGACAAGCAGGAAATCTCACAGCAGCAGTTCGACCAGGCCGTCGCCGCAGCCCATGCCAGCGCAGCCGAGGTGGAATCGGCGCGTGCGACGGCTGACGCCGTACAAGCCCAGATCGCGCAAGCCGAGGGAAAACTCGCCCAGGCCGAGGCGAGTCAACGCTACGCAAGGACTGGTCCGAAACAGTTGCAGGCAACGCGCGCGAAGGCTCAATCGGCCCAGGCCGCAGCTATGCGCAAGAAGGCCGATCTCGATCAGGCTCTGCTCAACCTCAAATACACAAAAATTGTCGCGCCCGTCACTGGCCTCGTGAGCAACCGCACAGTGGAAGTTGGGCAGAATGTGTCGGTCGGACAGGAATTGATGAAAGTAATTCCGCTAGACGAACAAAACATCTGGGTGACGGCCAATTTCAAGGAAACCCAGTTGCGAGATATGAAGCCTGGGCAAAAGGTCACCGTTTACGTCGATGCGACTGGAAAGAAATATCGGGGACACGTGGATAGCGTCGCCGGAGCCAGCGGTGCACGTTTCAGCCTGTTGCCTCCGGAAAACGCCACCGGCAACTACGTGAAGGTAGTGCAGCGTGTGCCGGTCAAAATTGTGTTCGAGGCGGGCGAGACCAGAGAACACCAATTGCGGCCCGGAATGTCGGTCGAACCTAAGGTGTGGATTCGCGAATGAGTTCCGCGGCCATCACCATGAACGATGCCGAGGCGTCGCGTCCGGCAGTAAATCCCTGGATCATCGCACTAGCGGTTACGCTGGCAACGTTCATGGAGGTGCTCGATACCAGCATCGCCAACGTAGCCTTGCCGCATATTGCGGGCAGCCTCTCGGCTGGTCAGGACGAAAGTACTTGGGTCCTAACGTCCTACCTCGTGTCCAACGCCATTGTTCTTCCCCTCAGTGGTTGGCTCTCATCGATTGTCGGGCGCAAACGTTTCTACATGGGCTGCGTCTTTCTGTTCACAGTGAGTTCGTTCTTGTGCGGCTTTGCACCGAATCTTCCAGCGCTAATCATCTTCAGGATCCTGCAGGGAGCGGGAGGCGGCGGTCTGCAACCGAGCGAACAGGCGATCCTTGCCGATACATTTCCGCCCGCAAAGCGTGGCATGGCTTTCGCTGTTTACGGAATCGCCGTCGTGATGGCCCCTGCGATTGGTCCTACACTTGGCGGATGGATCACCGACAATTACAGTTGGCGCTGGATATTCTTCGTGAACATTCCAGTCGGAATTCTGTCTTTGCTACTGACGTCACGCCTGATTCAGGATCCCCCTTACTTCCGTCGCCGAAAGCTGAGTGAGACCAAGATTGACTATGTTGGTCTGGGATTTGTCGCTTTGGGTTTGGGCTGCCTGCAGATCGTGCTCGACAAGGGACAGCGGGATGATTGGTTCGAATCGAACTTCATCCTTGTTCTCTCCGCCATCGCAGCCTCAGCCCTCCTGTTTGTGATCTGGTGGGAGTGGCGTCACAAGGATCCCATCATTGACCTTCACTTATTCAGGGAGCGTACCTTCGCCGTCTCCAACCTGTTGATGTTTATGTTGGGTTTTGCACTCCTGGGCAGCACCCTCCTGCTGCCCCTGTTTTTGCAGACTCTGATGGGCTACACAGCCGAGCTCTCAGGCATGGCCCTTTCTCCTGGCGGGTTTGCCATCATGGTATTGATGCCCCTCGTGGGTTTTCTGCTTTCAAAGTTCGATGCGCGTTATCTTCTTCTGTTTGGACTGTCGATGCTGTCGTTCTCCCTGTTCAACATGACCGGTTTCACCCTCGGCATCGACTTTAAGACCGCCGTTTTGGCACGCGTTCTACAAGCGGTAGGCCTGGCATTTCTGTTCGTTCCGATCAACACCGCCGCGTACTCTTATCTGCCAAGGGAGAAAAACAACGCCGCGTCCGGCCTGATGAATCTCGCCCGCAACATCGGGGGAAGCGTCGGTATCTCATTCGTGACCACCATGCTCGATCGCCGGACGCAAAAGCACCTGAGCGATCTGATGAGTCATCTGACGGCGGCGAACGCGCAGTTCCAGGCAATGATCCGTGGTATCGCAGAGTCCTTGATGGTGCATGGCACGAGCCCCGTCGACGCGCAAAAGCAGGCCTATGCGGTGATACAGGCAAACGTGCAGCGGCAGGCCACCATGCTTGCTTACATCGACAACTTTCACATGCTGGGTTACGCGATTCTGGCAATGTTGCCAATGCTGTTCCTGATGAAGAGAACGAAATCGAGTGGAGAGATGGCGGTACACTAGTACTGGGACTGGTTATGTTCCGAATCATTACTTTCGAGCGCGAATACGGGTGCGGCTGTGCCGGCATCGCCGCGCAGTTGGCCGAACGCCTTGGCTGGAAGCTTTGGGATCACCTGCTCACGGAAGAAATTGCAAAACAGGCGAACGTGGATTGTGGGACCGTCGAGAAGCGAGAAGAGAGAATTGACGGGACGTTCTACCGCCTGGCGAAAACATTCTGGCGCGGAAGTTATGAACGCAGTATGGCGGTGAGCCCGACACAAACCTTCGACGCTGACTGCATGGTCGCCATGATGGAGGAAATCACCGCCAGAATCGCAAAAGAAGGGAATGCGATCGTGGTGGGGCGAGGCGCTCCTTATTTCTTGCGCGAGCGCGATGACACATTCCGCATTTTTCTCTACGCTCCGCGCGAAGAAAAGATCCGCCGCATACTCGCCTCCGGCACCGGTCGATCAGAGGCTGAGGAACTGGTCGATACCGTCGATCGCGAACGGATCGCCTTCATCAAACACTACTTCAATGCGGACTGGCCCACCCGGTCCTTGTATCACCTCATGATCAACACCTCGATCGGCGATGAGAAAGTTATCGCGACGATTCTCGACACGATGCGGTTGTTGGAAGAGAGGCCCACAAGCGCCCGTTCGGGCATGCCTGGAATAGCCTTGAAATAGCGACTCTTGACGAAGGGCGTATGGCAGGAAATGGCGCGCCCGGAGAGATTCGAACTCCCGACCTACAGCTCCGGAGGCTGCCGCTCTATCCAGCTGAGCTACGGGCGCGCGCTCTTCAGTTTACATCCGCATTCAGGCATCATCAAATGCCTGGCAGACAGAAACTCCCCAGTTCTTTCAAGCGTGAATTGTCGTCGAAAGAAACTACCAGCGGTTGCGGCCACCACCGCTGCGTTCGCGCCCGCGCCCGCCTCCACCGCCTGTGCGCTCCGGCTTCGGACGCGCTTCATTCACGTTCAAAGTGCGCCCGCCCACTTGCGAGCCATTGAGTGCCGCGATCGCCTTTTCGCCATCCTCGGCATTCGTCATTTCGACAAAACCAAATCCTCGCGAGCGTCCGGTGTCACGGTCCGTCATGATGGAGACGCGATCCACTTGCCCATAGGCTTCGAATAGCTGACGCAGTTCGTCTTCCGACGTGTTGAAATCCAGGTTTCCAACAAAGATGTTCTTCAAGCGCGTGCCTCGGGGATGAGCTATTTGAGTGTGGGCGACTTCGGCAGTAAGTCCGGACGTGCCTCAGCTCTTCCTGGAATCGACGCCGGAGTAAGCGAACAGTCAAACGCGGGGAAAGTATAGCAGGATTTGTCCAGTCCAGAAGGAACAGCCCTGACTAGCAATCGTCGACGCCCCAATATCCTTCCCGACGATAACCAAGCTGAAGCAGCCTGTTCTTGGGGTCGTGCCGTTTGCCGCAGTTCAAACACGGAATAAAGCTGCGGATGTGCGTGCCCTTGCGATCGAAGTCTTCTGCCACCGTAAAACTCACACCACAACTGCAGGGAATGAAAAATAGGCGTAATGTCTCAGATTTCTGCTTTCTGACTTTCACGCTCTTATCCCATAGTAAAATTCGCCCATGACCCTGGCTTCTATGAAGGATGCGGTGCAAATCATCGCTTCGAGTGCGGGCGCCGTCGCGGCGCTCGGGGCACTCTGGGTCTATCGTAACAATTCACGGCGGGAACGCGCCCGCTGGGCAGAAAGCCTCTACGCCCGCTTCTACGAAAAGCCAGAACTCAAGATCGTGCGGGACCAACTCGATTGCCCAGCGGGGGATCTGACCGTTTCGCGCGCCATCAACGAGGAAGCGTCAGCATTTACCGACTATTTGAATTTCTTCGAATTCGTAGCTTACCTCCAATCATCTAAACAATTGTCAGAGGCAGATGTGCAGGCCCTTTTTGGCTACTATTTGAATTGTCTGCGGCGGCACAAGGAACTGTTGGGATACATTCAGAACAAGGAGAAAGGGTTCGAGTACCTGAGCAAGATTCTCTCCCATGGCTAAGACTGAAAAAGTCGAAAATCACGACCGCAAGCGCTACCTGTTTTCTTATGGGACACTACTGCCGCGGTTAGCGCCGCCAGAGATGAAGCCAACGGTTCGTAGGCTGCGGCGTGTGGGAAGAGGATCAATCCGAGGTCGTCTCTTTGATTTTGGAGACTACCCGGGAGCCGTCCTGACGCGGACAGGTTCGCAAATCGTCGGGCAGATTTTCGAATTGCCCAACGACCCGGAGGTTCTGAGTCGCCTGGACGAATATGAAGGGTTTGACCGCAGGGATCCGCGGGCGAGTCTCTTTGTGCGCAAGCGTTGCGTGGTCAAACTGGAAAGCGGAGAAAAGATTCCCTGCTGGGTGTATACCTACAATCGACCGCTCAAGCGCGCCCGCCTCCTAACAAATGGTGACTACACCAAGCGTCGCGCACGTCGCTCACAGAATCCCACGGGTTAATAATTACTGGCTCTCCTGTAACGTAGCGACGACGCTGCGTTTCCTTCGATTCGCCTGCAAGATTTTCTTCCGCAATCGCAAGGCTTTGGGCGTGACCTCGACAAGTTCATCATCGGCGATGAATTCAATTGCCTGCTCAAGATTCAGTTGCCGGAATGGCACCAACCGAATCGCCTCGTCGGCTGTGGAAGCTCGCATATTAG
>Ga0075424_100000331_pt1 | contig 35305 bp, 37 predicted proteins | sample SoiMethybrSBSTD3_FD_75301 | JGI IMG/M metagenome (GOLD analysis project Ga0075424, IMG submission 75301) | Bulk soil microbial communities from a Populus tree surrounding site in Tennessee, USA - Soil MetaG P. TD hybrid SBSTD3 | ecosystem: Environmental > Terrestrial > Soil > Tree plantation...
TCAGCAGCGTGCTGCCGTGCGCGCCGCTGCGCTTGACGTAGCCGCGGGCCGCCAGCCGCAGTGCGATCTGTTTGGCCTGGCTGGTGCTGGCGGCGAGCAGCTCCGAGAGGGCGCGGGTGGTGACCGCGTCACCCTCGGGGGCCTCGCTCAGAAGCAGGAGTGCGTAGAGCTCCATCGGACGCAGGTCGACGTCGCGTGCCGTCTCCAGCACGGAGCGATCGAGCGAGCGAAGGAGCCGCAACCCCGCAGGCACACCGGTGGGTGCCGCCGGCGGAGCGTCGTGGGGGGAAGTGACAAGCGCGAGCCTGACGGCGCTGCGGCTGGTGGAGTGTGGAGCACCCATGCCGCTGCATCTTCACCCACCGACCGGTTTCGCGCACTCGCCGTTTTGTGGTAATTGCCTGGCAGATTTTGGGCAGGTCTCGAATCAGGCGGGTCCCTGCGCGCACGGCTCGACGGCCCAGAAGAAGAACGCCAGCACCGCCAGGAACGCGGCCGCCATCAGCACCGTCATCACAACCCGCCGCGGCGTCGACATGGCGGTCGAGCGCCGCGCCATCGAAGTGGAGACGACCCCGATGCACGTCACTCCCGCCACCGCGGCCGAGATGAAGCACTCGGTCTCCCAGGTGGAGGCGGCGGGCAGCGAGGCAATCACGGTCTGCATGCGGATGAGAGGACTTGAACCTCCACGACCTTACGGCCACACGGACCTGAACCGTGCGCGTCTACCAATTCCGCCACATCCGCGCGGGGAGAGCTGATTCTAGCGAGGCTTGCAGGCGCCCGTCAGCAGCTCGGCGATCTCGTCCTCGCCGTAGCCCAGTTCGACCAGCACCTGGGCGGCGTGCTCACCGAGCCGCGGCGGCGGCAGCCGGCTGCCGGGCCGTTCGGCCTCGTAGCGCATCGGCGAGCGCACCAGCCCGATCTCGCCCGCCGCCGGATGCTGCACCCGCTCCACCATATGCGCGGCCGGCCCCGCGAACGTCTCGGGGATCGAGAGCACCGGGCCGCCCGGCACGAGCGCCCGCTCCAGCACCTCGCTCCACTCCGCCACCGTGCGTTCCGCCAGCAGTTCCCGCAGCTGCGGCACCAGCACGTCGCGGCCCTCGACCCGCCCCGCGTTCGTCTGCCAGCGAGGATCCGTCGCCAGGTCGCCGCGCCCGGCCTCGGCACAGAAGCGGCGGAAATGGTCGTCCGTGCCCACCGCCAGGTTCACGTAGCCGTCGGCGGCCCGGAACGTCTCGTAGGGCACGATCGACGGATGCGCGTTTCCCAGCCGCTTCGGCTCGATGCCGCTGATCAGCCAGTCCCCGGCCCGGTTCGCCAGCCACGCCACCTGCGCATCCAGCAGCGACACCTCGCAGCTCCGTCCCCGCCCGCTGCGCTCTCGCTCGTGCAGCGCCGCCAGCACGGCCGAGCTCGCGAACAGCCCGGCCACGATGTCGGAGATGGCAACTGACACCTTCATCGGCTCACCGTCGGGCTCGCCGGTGATGCTCATGATCCCGCCCAGACCCTGCATCAGGAAGTCGTACCCGGGCCGCTCCGCATCCGGCCCGTCGGAGGGGTAGCCCGCGATCGTGCAGTGCACCACCATCGGGTTCACGGCCCGCACCGCCTCCCAGTCGACCTCGTAGCGCAGCGCGGCCGCCGGTAGGAAGTTGTGCAGCAGCACGTCGCAGCGGCGGATCAGCCGCCGCACCACCTCACGGCCCGCGTCGTCGCGCAGGTCGACCGCGATCGAGCGCTTGTTGCGGTTGACCTGCATGAAGTAGGCGCTCTCGCCACCCTTGAAGGGCGGCCCCCAGCGGCGGCTGCCGTCGCCCTCGCCGGGCCGCTCGACCTTGACCACGTCGGCGCCCAGGTCGCCCAGCATCATCGTGCAGTAAGGGCCCGCCAGCACCTGCGTCAGGTCGAGGACGCGCAGGCCTGCCAGCGGGAGCGCGCCGCTCAGCTGGTCGCCCCGGCCGTCAGCTTCTCGACCTCGGCCAACGCCCAGGCGGTGTGCTCATCCGGCTTCACCCGGCGCTTGATCGCGGCCAGGTTGCCGTCGGCGTCGATCACGAAGGTCGAGCGCTCGATCCCCATGTACGTCCTGCCGTAGTTCTTCTTCTCGACCCACACGCCGTAGTCCTCGGCCATCGTGTGCTCGGTGTCGGCCAGCAGCGGGAACGGCAGCCCGTACTTCGCCTTGAACTGGCGGTGCGACTCCGGCGACTGCGGGCTGACGCCGATCACGTTCGCGCCGATCCGCCCGAACTCCGCCCAGCTGTCGCGGATGCTGCAGGCCTGGCGGGTGCAGCCGGGCGTGTCGTCCTTGGGGTAGAAGTAGACGACCACCGGCCGGCCCTTGAGATCGTCGAGCGACACCGTCTCGTCGGTGTCTGACTGCAGTGAGAACGGCGGAGCCTGCTGGCCAACCTCGAGCATCGTTACTCCTTGGGAACGTGTGCGTTGCTGGGCCGTACTGTAGTGCGGGGGTGGTGGCAAACCCGCCTGATAGCGTGGCGGCATGCCCGAGGTGCACATGGTGGTGGGGACGCTCCTGATCGTGACCAACGCGATCGTGGGCATCTGGGGGTTGATCGCCTACCGCCGGGACAGGCCGCCCGCCGGCATCTACACGCAGCTGCTGGCGCTTTCGCAGACGGTGGTGATCGCGCAGGCAACGCTGGGCCTGATCCTGCTCTCCGACGGCTACCGCCCGGGCGACAAGCTGCACTTCGCCTACGGGTTGCTACCGCTGCTCGCGATCGCCTACCCCTATGCTTTGCGGGGTGAGGACGGACGCAAGAACCTGCTCTACTTCGCGGTCGGCGCCACGGTGGTGGCGGCGCTGGGGGTGCGTGCCTACATGACAGGGCCGGCCTGATGGATCGCGACAACCTGCGCGGGTTCGCCATCGTGATCGCGATCGCCGCCGTGGCGACGGTCTTCTTCGAGGTGTCCTCGGCCATCTTCAGCGCGATCCTGGGCGCGATCAGCCTGATCTTCATCTGCCTGCTGTGGTACTTCGGCTACGGCTGGTACCACCGCAACCGGATGGCGATCTCGCTGATGCCCGACCGCCAGCGCAACATCCTCTACCTGGGGCTGGGCGCCGTTACCGTGTCGGCCGCGCTCTACTCGCTGGCGCAGTTCCAGCTGATCGACCTGGGCGCCTTCTCGGTGCCGGTGCTGGCCGCGTTCTTCGGCGGGCTGTTCGCCATGTACTACGCCTGGAACGAGTCGAAGCGCTACTACCTATAAGTCTGCCGCTCCGTCGGCTCGCTGTTGACGCCGGAGAGAGCGCGGTGCGCTGGGAACCGACGTACGGGTACGGCTACGACCACAGCTACTGCCTGCTGCTTCTCGCCTCCCGCGCGGTACCGCCCCGGCGACAGCACCGGAGGTGCACCCGTTCAGTTCGCGCGCTGCGTCGTCCGGGGCACAATGCGGCATGGCCAGCGACGCGTCCGACAGCACCAGGCCGTTCTCGGGGAAGACCGCCTGGGCGCGCAACCTTGAGACGCCGCTTCGTGAGTTCATAGGCACCGAGACGGGCAGCGCCGGCGTACTGCTGCTGGCCGCGATCGGAGCGCTGCTCTGGATCAACGTCGACTCGTCGTCGTACCGCAGTGTCTGGGAGACCGACCTGGTCGTGCGGCTTGGCGACCACTCCATCAACCTCGACCTGCGGGGATGGCTGAACAGCGGCCTGATGACACTGTTCTTCTTCGTGGTCGGCCTGGAGGCCCGCCGCGAGTTCGACATGGGGGAGCTGCGGCAACGGCGGCGGGTGGCACTGCCCGTGCTGGCGGGGATCGGCGGCATGGTCGTGCCCGTGCTGATCTACCTGGCCTTCAACGCCGGGTCGTCGACCGCGCACGGCTGGGGGACGGCGATGTCGACGGACACCGCGTTCGCCCTGGGATTGCTAGCGCTGGTCGGGCCGCGCTTTCCCGACCGCCTGCGTGTTTTCCTGCTGACGGTGGCGATCGTCGATGACGTCATCGCGCTGACCGTGATCGCCGTCGTGTACAGCGGCCACATCGTCGTCGGCCCACTGCTCGTCGCACTGGCGTTGCTCGCCCTGATCCTGGTGATGCGCTCGCTCGGGATCCGTGTCGGCCCGCCCTACGCAGTGCTCGGAGTAGCGGCCTGGCTGGCGGTCGAGAGCTCGGGAATCGACCCGATCGTGGTCGGGTTGGTGCTGGGCCTGCTGGTGTACGCGTCGCCGGCCGCGCGCGGCGACCTGGAGCGCGCCACCGATCTATTCCGTGCGTTCCGCGAGCAACCCACCCCGGAGCTGGCGCGCACCGCCCAGTCGGGCGTCCGCACGGCCATCTCTCCCAACGTGCGCCTGCAGGGCGTGTTCCACCCCTGGACGAGCTACGTGATCGTGCCGCTGTTCGCCCTGGCGAACGCCGGCATCGAGATCAACGGCGCCTTCCTCTCGCGCGCCTTCACGTCGACCATCACGCTCGGCATCCTGATCGGATATGTGCTGGGCAAGCCGATCGGCGTCGCCGGCACCGCGTGGCTGGTCACCGTTTTCAGCCGCGGCCGGCTGCGTCCGCCGGTCGGGTGGGCGGCCGTCGTTGGCGGGGGCACGATCGCCGGCATTGGGTTCACCGTGTCGATCCTGATCGCCACCCTGGCGTTCACGGGCGACCGGCTGGAGGAGGCCAAGCTGGGCGTGCTCAGCGCCGCAGTTGTGTCCTCGCTGTGCACGTGGCTGCTGTTTCGTGCTACCGCGCGGCTCCCGGTGCGGCTGCGCGTGCAGGCGTTACTCGGAACGTCGGAGGCGATCGTCGACCTGTCGGCCCCCGTGGACGACGAGCGCGACCACATCCGCGGACCCGCCGACGCACCCGTGACGGTCGTCGAGTACGGCGACTTCGAGTGCCCCTACTGCGGCCAGGCGGAGGCGGTGATGCGCGACCTGCTCGCGGGTCACGGCGACGTGCGCTACGTGTGGCGTCACCTGCCCCTGAACGACGTCCATCCGAACGCCCAGCTCGCGGCCGAGGCGGCGGAGGCGGCGTCCGAGCAGGGCTCGTTCTGGGATATGCACGACCTACTGCTGTCCAATCAGAGCGCGCTGCGGCCGGGCGACCTGATCGGCTATGCCGAGCAGCTCGGTCTCGACATCGACCGCTTCCGCGACCACATGCGCCGCGGCGCCGGCGCGGAGCAGATCGACGAGGACGTCGACTCGGCCGACCTGAGCGGCGTGTCCGGCACGCCGACGTTCTTCATCAACGGCCGCCGCCACAACGGTGCCTACGATCTGCCGACGCTTTCCGCCGAAGTTCGGGTTGCCCGCGCACGGACGCTGGTGGCGCCGGCCGGCTAGTGCCGACCAGCCCGCTCAGGCGTCGACCGGCGCCGCTGCGGCGGCCGCGCCCAGCGTGTCCAGCACCGCGCGGATGTCGCCCGAGCGGCACGTGAAGATGGGCGTATCGCGTTCGGTGTAGCGGCTGGCCTCGGTCTCGCGCAGCGTCATCATCAGATCCAGGAAGTCGCCCACGAAGTCGGTCTCGAACGCCACCACGAACTCCTGGTCGTCGATCCCAAACGAGTAGGTGGTATTGATCTTCACCGTCGGGAACTTGTGCCCGGTGGCGATGTGCTCGTTCATGATCCCCTGCCGGGCCGGCTTCGACAGCTGGTACCAGGCCCGCGTCTTCACCATCGGGTAGATCAGCAGGTACTTCGAGTCGGGGTTCCACATGATCCTCCCGCGTTTGTGCATCGAGCGCCCCTCGCCCTTCACGTACTGCGAGCGCCGCGTCATCGAGAGGTAGGCGTAGGGCGTCTCCAGGTGGGCGCCCAACGCTGTGCCGAGCAGGGCGGTGCCCAGCTCCTGGAAGTCTTCCAGCCGCTCCGACACCTTCCACAGCATCACGTCAGCGTCGGCGCGCAGGCCGACCATCGTGTAGGCCCGGATCGGGAACCGCTGGCCGTACTCCTCGACCACCGCCGCGAACTCGGCCAGCGCCGCCTCGCGCTCGGCGGCGGGCAGCAGTCGGAAGCCGCGATCGAGCTTGTAGAACGAGAAGTGCACGAACTGCCGATCCTCGCCGGACGAGTTGTTCGGAGCCTCTCCGTTGGCCTCGTTCATGGCTCGATGGTAGCAGTGAGATGCCGTTGCCAGGCCGTCGCAGCTTCGGCACAGGTGCGGTCTGGTTTCGTGACGGACACCCGCCTTAGCGTGGGCGCATGGATCGCTCCCGGGGCCAGGCAAGCATCGAGACGGCGCTGCTGCTGCCGGCGCTGCTGGCCCTGACGCTGGCCTGCTGGCAGGCGCTGCTGGTGGGTTGGACGGCGATCGCGGCCGAGCACGCCGCCCGTGCAGCCGCCCACGCCCGGCTGGTCGGAGCGCCGGTGCAGCCGGCCGCGGCGGGCGCGCTGCCCGGCGCCATGCGCGGCGGTCTGCGGGTGATCGCCTCCGACGGAGCCGTCTCGGTGCGGGTGTCAGTGCCCCGGGTGATCCCCGGCTTCTCGCTATTGCTGACCGCCGACGCAGCGGCGGTCGAGCAGTGACGCGCCAGTCGGGGCAGTCGAGCGTGGAGATGATCGGCTGCGCCGTGCTGCTGGCGCTGGCGACTGTGGCGGTGCTGGAGGGGCTGACGATCGTGCGCGCCCGCATCACCGCGGAGCGGGTGGCCGACCAGGCGGCCGTGCTGGTGGGGGAGGGCCGGCCGTTGCCGGCGTCGTTGCGCGGCGCTGCCCGGATCGAGCGGCGCGGCGACCGCATCGTGGTGACGGTGCCGCTGCCGGTTCGGCTGCCCGCGCTGCCGGCCGCGGCCGTGGTGACCGCAACGGTGCCGCGGTGAACGAGCGCGGCCAAATCTCGGTGCCGGCCTGCGCGCTGGTGCTGCTGCTGGTGCTGGCCGGGTTCCTGATCGGCATCATGGGCGGCATCGACAGCGCCGGGGCGAACGCCCAGCGGGCGGCCGACATGGCCGCCCTGGCGGCTGGTCAGCGGTTGTCGGGTGATCCGGCTGCCGCGGCCGCCGACCTGCGCGTCGCCGCCGACGATGCCGCCCGCGACAACGGCGGCCGGCTGGTCTCGCTGACCCAGCTGACCGAGGACGGGCTGCCCAGCGGCGTCGAGGTCTCCGTCGCCGTGGACGGCGAGCGCCCCGTGCGCGCGTCGGCGCGCGCCTGGGTCGAGTTCGCGGCGGCCGAGCCGGAGGGCTCGTTCCGGCCGGTCGACCTGCACGGACTGGCCGGCCGCGCGGCCGTGGTGGCGGCCGCCGCCGCCCAGGTCGGGTGGCCCTACGTCTGGGGCGGAGAGAGCCGCGCCGAGGGCGGCTTCGACTGCAGCGGCCTGGTCGACCAGGCCTTCGCGGCAGCCGGTGCGTCGCTGCCGGGGCGGCCCACCGCCGCCGACCTGTGGCGGATGGGCCGGCCGGTCGCGGCTGCCGCGCTGCAACCCGGCGACCTCGTGTTCGTGGGCACCGGCGGTGGTGCGCCCCACCACGTCGGCATCTATGTGGGCGACGGCACGGTGCTCTCGGCGCCGCACACCGGTGCGCGGGTCGGCTACTCCCCGCTCGCCTACGGCGGCTGGGACGGCTACGCGAGCCTGCTGCCGGCTGCGCCGGCGGCGCTCGACGATCCGGTCTCGGCCGCCGCCCGCCGCAGCGGCGTGCCCGGCCACGTGCTCGCGGCCGAGCTGCGCATGGGTCTGGCGAGCGACCCGGACGCGGCCGCAGCGGCGCTGGCACGCGCCCAGGCAGCACACCCGGACTCGCTTGCAGAGGCGCTGGCGGCGCAGCTGGGAAGCGCGTCGGCGGCGGCGCTCGTCCTGCGGGACGGTGGCGGCGCCGGCGTCGGCCTGTCCGGAGCCGTGAGGCTGGTGCCGGTGCCGCACGCCGCCAGGGACGCCGAGGGCGACGGCGAGCCGCTTCCGGCACCGCTCGCGCGGGCGCCGGGCGGCCGACCTGCCGCCACCTCCGGCCCGGCCGGGTCGTCCTGGAGCGACGACCTCGGCACCGCGCTGGACGCCGGCGGACACACCGCCGAGCAGCTGGGGGAGCGCGGCCGCGCGGTGCCGCTGCAGGCGGCGGCCGCGCTCCAGCACCTGTCCCGGTTCGGCCTGACCGCCCTTGGCGGGCTGCTGCCCGACCCCGACTGGCGCGACGCCGTCAACCTGGTCGGTTCGATCTGGGACACGTACAGCGCCGTCCGCGACCTGACTGCCGCTGCCGCCGCCGGCGGTCTCGGGCTGAGCGGCGTCGGGCTCTGGGCGGCGCGGCTCAGCGTGCTGGGCGGGGCGCTTTCGACAGGGCTGTTTGCGGCCCAGGCGTACTCGGCGCGCCGCAGCCGCGACCGGGTCGGCTACGGGCTGATGGCGGTCGGCAGCGCGGCGGCCACCGCCGGGCTGATGACGGCGGGCGGATCCCTGATGGCGATGGGGGCGACCACCTCGGTGGTGCCCCCGGTGGGGGTGACGCTGATCGCGGTGGGCGCGGGCATCTGCGTGACCGGCTACCTCGTACGTCATCCCGAGTGGTGCCGCAGCGCGGCCAGGATCGGCGCCACGGCGCTGGACGTTGCCTGGCGCGCGCAGACCGCTCCCGTGCGCGCGGTCGCCACCGTGGTAGACGTGGCACGGTCGCTGGCCGGCTCGATCCCGACCCCCTGGTAGCGGCCGCGATGGGGCGGATGGGCACCGCTACGATCAGGGCAGGATGCCCACCATCGCCCGCAACGAGAGGCTCGACGCCCAGCTGAAGGAGCTGCCCGACAGCCCCGGCGTCTACCTGTTCCACGACCGTGACGGCGTGGTGCTATACGTGGGCAAGGCCAAGTCGCTGCGAAAGCGCGTGCAGTCGTACTTCCGGCGCGAGGCCTACGCCACGCTTAAGACCGCCGAGCTGGTCGACCGGATCGAGGAGATCGAGTTCCTGGGTGCCGGCAGCGAGCACGAGGCGCTGCTGCTGGAGCAGAACCTGATCAAGCGGCACCGGCCGCCGTTCAACATCCGGCTGCGCGACGACAAGTCCTATCCCTACATCGCGGTTACCACCTCCGACGAGTACCCGCGGGTGATGTTCACGCGCGAGCGGCACCGCCGCGGCGTCCTCTACTTCGGGCCGTATTCGAGCGCGAAGAAGGTGCGGGAGACGCTGGACGTGCTCAACCGTGTGTTCCCTTACCGGCCCTGCGAAGGCCCGCAGCCCGGGCGCCGCTCCGGTGTGCCCTGCCTCGACCACCACATCGGCCGCTGCGCCGCTCCCTGCGTGGGGCTGATCTCGAAGGAGGACTACGCGGCCGTGATCGACAGCGTGGTCGAGTTCCTGTCCGGCCGCGTGCGCCCGCTGGAGCGGCGGCTGGAGCAGCAGATGAAGGACGCAGCCGCCCACCACGAGTTCGAGGAGGCGGCTCGCTACCGCAACCGGCTGACCGCCGTCAGACACCTGTCCCAGCGCCAGGTGGCCGACCACGTCGGTTCGCAGACCGGCGACGTGCTGGCTGCCGCCGTCTCCGACACCGCCGCCAACGTGCAGCTGTTCCAGCTGCGCGACGGCCGCCTGGCCGATCGCCGCAGCTTCTACCTGGACAACGCCGGCGGCGAGCGCGAGTCCGAGGTGCTGTGGGGGTTCGCGGTCGAGTACTACGGCGGCCAGGTGGCGATCCCGCCGTCGGTGATCGTGCCCAAGGGGTTCGAGGACGCCGACCTGCTGGCCGTGTTCCTGTCGGAGCGCCGCGGCAGCGCCGTGGAGGTGCGGGTCGCGCAACGGGGCGAGAAGCGGCGCTTGGTGGAGCTGGCCGCCGGCAACGCCGAGATGGCGCTCGAGCACGACCGGCTGGTGGCGCTGCGCACCCGCGCCCGCCGGGTGGAGGCGCTGGAGGAGCTGCGCGAGCAGCTCAACCTGGAGTCGCTGCCGGTGCGGATCGAATGCTTCGACATCTCGAACCTGGGCGAGTCGAACACGGTCGCCTCGATGGTGGTGTTCGAGGACGCCGTCGCCAAGCGCTCCGACTACCGCAAGTTCACGATCCGCCACGGCACCGGCCAGGACGACTTCGCCAGCATGGCGGAGGTGGTCGGCCGCCGGTTCGCGCGGATGGCCCGGGTCACGGCCGACGAGTTCGACGCCAGCTTCTCCTCGCCGCCGAACCTGGTCGTGATCGACGGCGGCAAGGGACAGCTGGCCGCGGCCCTGAAGGCGATGGCGGAGCACGACCTGCCGCGGGTGGCCGTGATCGCGCTGGCCAAGCGCGAGGAGGAGGTGTTCGTGCCGGGACGACCCGACCCGATCGTGCTGGAGCGCGGCTCGGCCGGCCTGCAGCTGTTGCAGCGGATCCGCGACGAGGCGCACCGCTTCGCGCTGGGCTTCCACCGCCAGCGCCGGGCGCGCTCGTCGGTGGACACGATCTTCGCGGGACTGCCGGGCGTGGGGCCGGCACGGCGCCGCGTGCTGCTGCGCCACTTCAAGACCGCCGACGCGCTGACCGGCGCCAGCCGCGAACAGCTCGAGGCCGTCCCCGGGCTACCGCCCAAGGTGGGACGCCGCATCCACGAGGCGCTGCACAAGACCGGCTGAGTCAGCCCTCCGCGGCCGGCGCCGCGATCACCCACTGGAACGTGACCGTGCCCTCCGGCTCGTGCAGCGGCACCAGCTCGTCGACGTCGATGCGGAAACCGGCCTCGCGCAGCAGCTCCCGGTTGCGGTCGGGGCGGTAGCCGCTGAAGTGCATTTCGATCCCCAGCCACTCGCCGCTCGCGTCGGTGTTATCGCCGCAGGCGAGGCTGGTCAGGAACCACCCGCCAGGCCGCAGCCAGCCGCGTACCGACCGGAACACGCCGCCCAGCTGCGCGCGCGGCAGGTGGCCGAGCGCGTAGAAGCAGGTGACGCCGTCGAAGCTGGCATCCGGGAACTCGACCGACGCCAGGTCGGCATGCACCAGCTCGGCGTGCGGCAGCTGCTCGCGGGCCAGCCGCAGCTGCTCCTGCGAGATGTCGACGCCGGTGACACGGTGGCGCTCGGCCAGCCGCACCGTGGACGGCACGCCCGCGCCACAGCCGAGATCGAGCACGTCGCCGCCTGGCGGCAACCGCTCCAGCAGCAGATCCAGCATGCGGGCGCGGCCGGGGTCATCGATCCCGCCCGCCCAGGCCAGGTAGCGCTCCGCGATCCGGTCGTAGCCGGACTCGACCAGCTGCTTGCGCGGGTCGCTCGAAGCCGGCTGCCTCATGGCCGTCAGCCTACCGTGGGCCGCGGGCTCACCCATCACGCACACGCTAACCTCGACCGTGGAATGCCGCTGATCCCCGACCAGCCGCCGCAGTTCGAGTTGGTGCCGACCTCGCGCTCGCGAAACCGCGTGCGCGTCGTCTGCCTGGGCGGCGGCACCGGGCTGTCGATGATCCTGCGCGGGGTCAAGCGCATCTCGAACGTGACCGCCGTGGTCACCACCACCGACGACGGCGGTAGCTCCGGGCGGCTGCGCCGCGACTTCGGGATGCCCGCCCCAGGCGACGTGCGCCACTGCCTGTCGGCGCTGGCCGAGGATGAGTCGCTCGTGAACCAGCTGTTCGAGCACCGCTTCACCGACGGCGAGCTGGCCGGCCACAGCTTCGGCAACCTGTTCCTGGCCGGGCTCACCGACCTGCTGGGTAGCTTCGACCAGGCCGTGTCCGAGTCTGCTCGGGTGCTGGCGGTGGTGGGGCGGGTCGTGCCAAGCACCACCGACATGGTCGAACTGGTGGCCGAGATGGAGGACGGGCGCACCGTGCGCGGCGAGACCGCGATCGCGGCCGACGGCTCGTCGATCCGGACCGTGCGGCTGGATCCGCCCGACCCCGCCGCCCACCCGCGCGCGCTGCAGGCGATCGAGCGCGCCGACCTGGTCGTGATGGGCCCCGGCAGCCTGTTCACGAGCACGCTGCCGCCGCTGCTGGTTCCGGGCATCCGCGAGGCGGTGCGGGCGGCCAAGGTGCCGCGCATCTATGTCTGCAACCTGCTGCAGCAGCCGGGCGAGACCGAGGGCTACCGCGCCTCCGACCACATCGCGCGCATCTACGAACACGTCGGCGACGACCTGGTGGACGCCGTGCTGGTCAGCCGCAACCGGGCCGAGCATGGTGTGCCGGTGCCGGTCGACCGCGGCGGCCTGCGCCGCCAGGGTGTGCGCGTATTCGGCGCCCGCTTGGCCGGTGAGTGGCAGCATGACGCCGACAAGCTGGGCCGCACGCTGGTGCGGCTGTCGCGCTGGAACCGCGATGAGCTTCAGTGAGGACGTCCGGCACGAGCTGGTCGAGCGGCCGCCGGCCAAGAGCTGCTGCCGGCTGGCGTTTCTCTCGGGCCTGATCCGTCACGCCGGCAGCCTACAGGTGCGCAGCGGGGGAGAGTTGGCGGCGGTGGCCGAGCTGGCCGATCCGGCGGCCGCCCGCCTGGCCTTCACGCTGCTGCGCGAGCGCGGAGCCGACTGCGAGATCCTGTCGTTCCGCGAGCACCGGTTCCAGCGCCGAAACCGCGTGCTGCTACGGATCGCCGGCGGTACCAGCATCCAGCTGCTGCACGAGGCGGGCGTGCTGTCGGAGGCGCTGACGCCGCTGGAGCGACCGCCGCGGCGGCTGCTGAACCGCGCCTGTTGCCGCGGCGCCTACCTGCGCGGCGCGCTGGTGGCGGCCGGTTCGGTGTCGGCGCCGCGGCAGCCGGCCCACCTGGAGGTGCGCACCGCCGAGCTGGAGGCGGCCGAGGCGCTGGCCGCGGTGGCCGTGGCGGAGGAGATCCCGATGCGCACCGCCTCCCGGCGCGGCCACGCCATCGCCTACCTGAAGTCGCGCGACGCGATCCGCGACCTGCTGGCGCTGGTCGGCGCCCACGACGCGGTGCTGTCGCTGCAGGAGGCTGAGGTGATCAGCGCCACCCGCGAGGCCGCCAACCGGCTGACCAACTGCGACCGCGCCAACCTGGGCCGGACGAGCGCCGCCGCCCACCGCCAGCGCGAGGCGATCGCCCTGCTCGACCTGGAGCTGCTCGACCCCCCGCTGCGCCGTGTTGCCGAGCTGAGAATGGCCAATCCATCCAGTTCCCTGGCCGAATTGGGTGAGCGCGCGCACCCGCCGATGACCAAGTCGGCGGTCGCCCGCCACATGAAAACTCTTATTTCCCTTACAAAAACCTAAAATATCCCCCAAGTGGGTGTTACCCGAAAAACGGGGTCCAGCGATCATAGGTAGACAAGGCTTGTGGGTGACCTGGCATCCCTTGCGCGACAGACCTTAGACCCCATCTGACGCTGCCCGATCTTGCCGGTCACCCACAAGCTGAGGGCTCCAATCCCGACCCCCACGGCCGCCAAGTCGATACACTGGCGGCCGTTTTCCATTGCGATTTGGGGGTTCACGAATGAGCGCACGTGTGGCGATCAACGGGTTCGGTCGTATCGGCCGAAACGTGTTCCGGGCGGCCAGGGACCGGGGGGCCGGCTTCGAGATCGTGGCCGTCAACGACATCACGAACGCGCCCACGCTGGCCCACCTGCTCAAGTACGACAGCATCCACGGCGCCTACCCCGATGACGTCTCCGTCGACGGCGACGGCCTGTCGGTGGGCGGCAAGCCCGTGGCCGTGGTGGCGGAGCGCGACCCGGCCGCGCTGCCCTGGGGCGACCTCGGCATCGACGTGGTGGTCGAGTCGACCGGCTTCTTCACAAAGCGCGAGGGCGCGGCCAAGCACCTCGAGGCCGGCGCCCGCAAGGTCATCATCAGCGCTCCCGCGACCGACCCCGACATCACCGTCTGCATCGGCGTCAACGATGACCTCTACGACGCCGACAGCCACCACATCATCTCCAACGCCTCGTGCACGACCAACTGCCTGGCGCCGCTGGCCAAGGTGCTGCTCGACCGCTTCGGCATCCAGCGCGGCTTCATGACCACGACCCACGCCTACACCGGCGATCAGGCGCTGCTGGACGCACCCCACTCAGACCTGCGTCGCGCCCGTGCCGCCGCCCTCAACGTGATCCCGACCACGACCGGCGCAGCCAAGGCGATCGGGCTGGTGATCCCGGAGCTGCTCGGCAAGCTGGACGGCCTGTCCCTGCGCGTGCCGGTGCCGTGCGGATCGGCCACCGACCTGGTCGCGGTGCTCGACAGGGACGTCACCCGCGACGAGGTCAACGAAGCCTTCGCGGCGGCCGCGGACACCGGCTCGATGACCGGCATCCTCCAGTACACCGACGATCCGATTGTGTCCACCGACGTGGTCGGCAACCCCTTCAGCTCGATCTTCGACTCCAAGCTGACCATGGCCAACGGCAACCTGGTCAAGGTGCTCTCCTGGTATGACAACGAGTGGGGCTACTCCTGCCGGGTGGTGGACCTGATCAACAAGATCGCGTGAGGGGCGTGCGCGACCTGGACGTCGCCGGGCGGCGTGTGCTGGTTCGCTCCGACCTGAACGTGCCGCTGGATGCCGGTCACGTGGCCGACGACACCCGCATCCGCGCGGCCGTGCCGACCATCGAGCTGCTGCTGGACGAGCGCGCGCGGGTGGTCGTGTGCTCACATCTGGGCCGGCCCAAGGGCGAGCCCAAGCCGGAGCTTTCGCTGCGGCCGGTGGCGGACCGGCTGTCCGAGCTGCTCGGGCGCGAGATCGCCTTCGGCGACGAGCAAGGCGAGCTGCGGGTGCTCGAGAACCTGCGCTTCGACGCCCGCGAGGAGGCCAACGATCCCGGCTTCGCGGCCGAGCTGGCCACAAACGGTGACCTGTTCGTGCAGGACGCCTTCGGGGCGGTGCACCGCGCGCACGCGTCCACGGTCGGTATCGCACAGCAGCTGCCGTCGGCGGCGGGGCTGCTGCTGGAGGCCGAGCTGGACGCCTTCGCGAACCTGCTGGACAGCCCGGCCCGGCCGTTCGTGGTCGTGATCGGCGGCGTCAAGGTGGCCGACAAGATCGGGGTCATCGACCGGCTCACCCAGCTGGCCGACTCGATCCTGATCGGAGGCGCGATGGCCTTCACGTTCCTGGTCGCGGACGGCCTGGCGGTGGGCGCGTCGCGCCACGAGGACGAGAGCGGCCAGGCGATCGCGCGGAAGGCGATGGGCGACGCCCGCGAGCGCGGCTGCCGCCTGCTGCTGCCCAGCGACGTGGTGGTGGCGGATCGCTTCGCCGCGGACGCCGAGACGCGGGTGGTGCCGGTCGGCGACATCCCCGAGGGCTGGATGGGGCTCGATATCGGCCCGGCCACCGCGGAGGCGTACGCGTCCCGCCTTGCATCCGCCGAGACGATCTTCTGGAACGGGCCGATGGGCGTGTTCGAGCTAAAGCCCTTCGCGCAGGGAACGCTGGCGGTGGCCCGCGCGGTGGCCGGCTCGAACGCCGCCTCGGTGGTCGGCGGCGGCGACTCGGTGGCCGCCGTCAACGTGGCCGGCGTGGCCGGCGACATCACTCACGTATCGACGGGTGGCGGTGCCGCGCTCGAGCTGATCGAGGGCAAGCCGCTGCCCGGCGTGGTCGCGCTGCAGGGATCGCCGGCGTGAGCGGGCGGCGGCCGTTCGTGGCCGGCAACTGGAAGATGCACAAGACCGCCGGCGAGACCGGCCCGTTCGTAGCCGACCTGGCCGCGCGGCTGCCGGAGGGGCCGGAGGTGGCCGTGTGCGTGCCCTTCACGTCGTTGGCCGAGGCGGTGCGGACCGCGTCCGGATCGCAGCTCCGCGTCTACGCCCAGAACATGCACCAGGCCGCGCAGGGCGCGTTCACCGGCGAGGTCTCGGCGGCCATGCTGCTCGACCTGGGCGTGCACGGCGTGCTGCTGGGGCACTCGGAGCGGCGGCAGTACTTCGGCGAGACCGACGATGCCCTGGCCGAGAAGCTGGTCGCCGCCGACGCCGCCGGCCTGCACGTGATCCTGGCCGTGGGCGAGACGGAGGAACAGCGTGAGGCCGGCCAGACCGAGCAGGTGCTGGCCCGCCAGATCGCCGACTCCGGCGCCGCTTCTCACGCCGCCCGGCTGACCATCGCCTACGAACCGATCTGGGCGATCGGCACCGGCCGCACGGCCACGCCCGACATGGCCGAGCAGGCCCACCGCTTCATCCGCGGGCTGTTCCCGGCCGAGATCGGCGAGCGCATCCGCATCCAGTACGGCGGCAGCATGAAGCCGGATAACGCCCCCGAGCTGCTGGCGCAGCCGGACATCGACGGCGGCCTGATCGGCGGCGCCAGCCTGGAGGCCGACGCCTTCCTGGCGATCGTGGCCGCGGCGACGTGAACCGACCCATCTGCCTGGTGGTGCTGGACGGCTGGGGGCTGGCCGCGCCGGGGCCGGGCAACGCGGTCGACCTGGCCGACACGCCGGTCTTCGACCGCCTTTGGGCGGCCGGCCCGCGCACAACGCTGGCCGCCTCGGGGCGGGCGGTCGGCCTGCCCGAGGGCCAGATGGGCAACTCCGAGGTCGGCCACCTCAATCTCGGCGCGGGGCGGGTGGTGCTACAGGATCTGGTGCGGATCGACGAGGACGTCGCCTCCGGCGGGATCTCCCGCAACCAGGCCCTGCTGGACGCGTGCGCGCGTGGCCGTGACGCCGCCCTGCACCTGGTCGGGCTGGTGTCGGACGGTGGCGTACACAGCCACATCCGCCACCTGCACGCGCTGATCGAGATGGCGCGCCGGGAGGGCGTCGAGCGGGTGCACGTCCACGCCTTCACGGACGGGCGCGACGTCTCGCCCACCAGCGGCGCCGGGTTCCTGGAGACGGTGCCCAATCTGGCAACGGTGTGCGGGCGCTACTTCGGGATGGACCGCGATCGCCGCTGGGATCGGACGAAGCGCGCCTACGACGCGATGGTGCACCGGGCCGGCGCCGTCACCGACGATCCGGTGGCGGCCGTGCGGGCCGGATACGAGCGCGGCATCACCGACGAGTTCATCGAGCCGATCGTGGTCGGCGACCCGGCTCAGCGGCGGGTGCGCGGCGAGGATGCCGTGGTGTTCTTCAACTTCCGGCCGGATCGCTGCCGGCAGCTGTTCCGGGCGCTGCTCGAGCCCGGCTTCGACGAGTTCGACCGTGGAGACGACCCGCCGCTGCCCGCCCTGGTGCAGATGACCGAGTACTCGGAGGACTTCCACGCGCCGGTCGCCTACCCGTCGCAGCCGGTGACCTCGGTGCTGGCCCAGGTGCTGGCGTCAAGCGGCGTGTCGCAGCTGCACGTGGCCGAGACCGAGAAGTACCCGCACGTCACCTACTTCTTCGACGGCGGCAGCGAGCAGCGCAGCGAGGGCGAGCGCTGGTCGCTCGTCGACTCGCCGCGCGACGTGGCCACCTACGACCTGCGGCCCGCCATGAGCGCCGAGGGCGTCTGCGATCTGTTCTGCGACGGCATCGCGACCGGCGGGTACGGATTCGGCCTGGTCAACTTCGCCAACGCCGACATGGTCGGCCACAGCGGCGTGATCCCGGCCGTGGTGGAGGCGGTCGAGACCGTCGACCGCTGCCTGGGGCGTGTGACCGCCGTGGTCGAGCGCGCCGGCGGCGTCTGCCTTGTCACCGCCGACCACGGGAACGCGGAGCAGATGCTGGAACCGGACGGCAGCCCGCACACCGCGCACACCACCAACCCGGTGCCGCTGATCGCCGTCGGCTACGCCGGCTCGCTGCGCGAGGGCGGCCGTCTGGCCGACATCGCACCGACGGTTCTGGAGCTGCTGGGGCTGCCCCAGCCGGAGGAGATGGACGGCCGCAGCCTGCTGGCCGGTGTCCTGTGAGGAAGGCTTTGCCCCCTCGGCATGTACCTGGTGTACAGTTCCCGCGGTTTTCGTAACCATCCCGACACAACTTGGCACTCCAGCAGCCAGACCCCGACGTCCTAAGGCTCGCACGGCACGGAGACGAGCGTGCGTTTGCTGTGATCGTGCGCCAGTACCAGGTGCCGCTGCTGAACTACATCACCCGTGTGCTGGCGGGTGACCAGGCGCTCGCCGAGGACATGTGCCAGGAGGTGTTCCTGCGGGTCTACCAGGCGCTTCCCGGCTTCGATGCGCGCTGCCAGTTCACCACCTGGATGTTCCAGGTGGCGAAGCACCGCGTGGTGGACGAGCTGCGGGCGCGCGAGCGGCGCGGCCGGCCGGCGGTCGAGCTGGATGTGGTCGCGCACCTGCACCCGGTGCGGATCGAGACCGAGGCGATCGAGGAGATGGACACGGTCTGGCGGGCGATCGGCGCGCTCCCGATCGATCTCAAGATGGCACTGCTGCTGCGCGACGTGGTCGGCCTCAGCTACGCCGAGATCGCGGAGTCGCTGGACACCACGCTGGCCACCGTCAAGTGGCGGATCTACAAGGCCCGCGAGACGGTGGCCGCCGAGCTGCAGCTGCAGGGCTACGGCCGAGCGCCGCGCGGCACCAAGCGCACCGCCTGAGCTACCGTCCCTCGCCCAGCCTCCACGCCAGGGTCGCCGGCAGCCCCGCGTCCGTGATCGCGCGTTGCGCGCGCTCGATGTCGTAGTCCACCCGCCGCCAGGTGGCCAAGGCCGCGTCCAGGTCGAGCACCATGTAGGCGGCGCGCGGATCGCTGTCCCGCGGCTGGCCCACGGAGCCCGGATTCAGCAGCCAACGGCCGCCATCCAGCGCGCGCGTGCCCGGCTCCGAGTAGCCGCCGTTGGCGCGGCCGCCGCGGCCGGGCGAATACGCCAGCGGCACGTGGCTGTGGCCGATCAGGCAGATGTTCCGGGTCATCACCTCCAGGCAGCTCTGCGCCGTGCGCTGGTCGATCACGTACTCCCAGACGGGATCGCGCGGGCTGGCGTGGTGCAGCTCGACGCCGGCCCGCTCGCCGCTCGGATGCAGCGCCCGCAGCTGCTCCAGCGCTTTGGCGCTGAGCGTCTCCTTGGACCAGCGCGCGGCCACCGCGGCGTCGTGTGCGAACACGCTGATGTCGACGGTGCCGTTCACGACCAGGTCGTGGTTGCCGGCCAGACAGACGTCGGACACCTCGATCAACGCGCCCGTGCACGCTTCGGGGTCGGCGTTGTAGCCGACCAGGTCGCCCAGGCACCACAGCTCCTCGGCGCCCTCCTGCTCGGCAGCCTCCAGCACCGCCTCGAGCGCCGGCAGGTTGCCGTGGACGTCGGAGAGAATGACCGCTTTCATGGAACCGGGTGCCGCGTCGCGGAGAGAAGGTCGACCGGCATGCGTCGGTACTCTACCGACGCCGTGCGCCGCATCCTTCTGCCCGCCCTGCTGCTGATCGCGCTGAGCGTGTGGCTGTGGACATCGGCGGTGCTGCCCGCCCCCTCGCCGGTGCCGCCGGCCACATCCGTCTTCAGCTCGGCGCAGATCCACCGCGCCCAGGACTACCGCAACCTCGGCTACGCGATCACGCTGGCCGCGCTGGCCGCGCAGCTGCTCGCGGCGTGGCTGCTGGCGCTGTGGGCGCGCCCGCTGGCGGCCCGCATGCCGGCGATCCTGGCGGCCGCGGCCGGCGCATTCGCGATCTCGGCGGCGGCGCTGCCGTTCGACTTCTGGGCGCACCGCCGCGCGGTGGACGTCGGCCTCGACCTGCAGAGCAACGCCGGCTGGGCGCGCGACGCGCTGCTGGCCTGCGCCGTCCAGGCGGTGGCCGTGGCGGTGGTGTACGGGCTGGGCCGGATCGCCTACCGGCGGTTCGGGCCGGCCGGTGTCGCGGTCGCCGCCTGGATCGCGGTCGCGGCCTTCACCCTGGTGCAGCCGGTTCTGATCGACCCGCTGTTCATGTCGACGGGGCCGCTGACGGCCGCGGCCGCCGCGCAGGCCACGGCACTCGAGCACACGATGGGCGTGCACCCGGCATCGATCCGGGTGGCCGACGCGTCATCGCGCACGACCGGCGAGAACGCCGAGGTGGACGGGCTGGGGCCGACCGTGCGCGTGGTCGTCGACGACACCGCCCTGCATGCACCGCCGGCCCAGCTGCGGGCGCTGCTGGCACACGAGCTCGGCCACGTACAGCGCCTGCACACGCTCAAGGGCGTGCTCTGGTTCGGGGTGATCGGCGTGCCCGCGATCCTGATGGTGCTGGCGACCGCCTCCCGGCTCTGCCGGGGACGGCTGCTCGAGGCCTCCTCGGTACCGGTGATCCTGGCCTGCGCGCTGACCGCGTCGATATTGCTGCTGCCGGTCGAGAACCTGATCTCACGCCGGATCGAGGCCGAGGCCGACTGGGCGGGCCTGCGGGCCACGCACGATCCGGCCGGGATGGAGGCACTACAGCGGCGCCTGGCCATCACCAACCTCTCCAACCCGTCACCGCCGCGGTGGGTGGTGTGGGCGCTGTTCGACCATCCACCGGTGATGGATCGGATCGCGGTCGCCCGCGGCTACTCCTCGCCGTCCTCTTCCTCGGCGCCGTAGTCGTCGTCGCTCTCGCCGTCGAACTCGGGCAGGTTCTTGATGCCCTCGCGGGTGCGCCACTTGGAGTAGTTGTCCTCCATCGCCTCGATCAGCTCCTGCATGAAGCGCGGCGACAGGTTGACGCGGGCGACGACGACGCCCGGCACCTCCTCCTCCTCGACCTCGTGATCGACCCGTGCGAACGTGATCGTGAACTCGTAGGGCGAGTGGCTGACGTTGGCGAAGTTGGCGTAGACGCCGGCCATGATCTCCGGCGTGAAGTGGATGTTCAGGTGCCGTTCGCCTGGGGCGTCTTCCATCGCGCCACCCTACTACGATGGTTCCATGAGCGGTAGCGTTCTCAGCGAGCTGGCCGAGCCCCTGCGGGCTGCGGTCAGCGCGGCCGGCGGCGACGGCGAGCCGGTGCGGCTCGACCGCCCGACCGACCCCGCGCACGGCGACTACGCGAGCGCGGTGGCGCTGGGGCTGGCCAAGCCGATGAAGGCGGCGCCGCGCCAGATCGCCGAGCGGATCGTGGAGCAGCTGCAGTCGCCCTGGATCGAGGGTGCCGAGATCGCCGGGCCGGGGTTCATCAACCTGCGGCTGCAGCCGGGCTGGTACGGCCACGTCGTGGAGCGGGTGCTGGACGAGGGCGTGCGCTTCGGCGCCGGTGCAGCCGCACGTCCGCAGCGTCTCCAGGTCGAGTTCGTGAGCGGCAACCCGACCGGCCCCGTGACCGTTGGCAGCGCACGCAACGCCGCCTACGGCGACTCGCTGGCGCGGCTGTTCTCGTTCGCCGGCCACGAGGTCGAGCGCGAGTACTACTTCAACGACGCCGGCCGCCAGGTCGATCTGTTCGGCGAGTCGCTGCGCGCCCGCGGCCGCGGCGAGGAGGTGCCGGAGGATGGGTACCAGGGCGAGTACGTGGCCGCGATAGCGGCCGAGCTGGGGCTTGGCCCGGACGCGCCCCTGGAGCACTGGACGCGGGACGGGACGGAGCTGATGATGGCGCAGATCCGGGCCACGCTGGAGCGCTTCCGCGTGCACTTCGACTCCTGGTTCCTGGAGCGATCGCTGTACGAGGACGGGTCGGTGGAGCGTGCCATCGAGCGGGTGCGCGCGGCCGGGCACACCTACGAAAAGGACGGCGCGCTGTGGCTGCGCTCCTCGGAGCTGGGCGACGACAAGGACCGCGTGATCGTCCGCTCCAACGGCGAGCCGGGCTACCTGGCCGGCGATATCGCCTACATCGTCTCCAAGATGGAGCGCGGCTTCGACACCGCCGTCTACGTGCTGGGTGCCGATCACCACGGCTACCTGCGGCGCCTGAAGGCGGCGGCCACGGCGCTCGGCTACGCCCCCGACCGCATCGACGTCCAGCTCTACCAGCTGGTGCATCTGACCGAGGGCCGGATGTCGAAACGGGCGGGGCTGGTGGTAACGCTGGACGACCTGATGGACGCGGTCGGCGTCGATGCCGCCCGGTTCGTGCTGGTGCAGCGATCCCACGACCAGACCATCGACCTCGACCTCGACCTGCTCGTCCAGCAGAACGCCGAGAACCCGGTTTACTACTGCCAGTACGCGCATGCCCGAATCGCCGCGGTGCTACGCAACGCCGGTGACGCGGCCCAGGGCGCACGACCGGCCGCATCGTGGGTGCCTCAGCCGGCCGAGGCGACACTGGTCAAGTCGCTGGCTGAGTTCCCGGACATGGTGGCCGAGGCGGCCGAGTGGCGTGGGCCGCACCGCGTGGTCAGCTACATGCAGGACACGGCCAAGGAGTTCCACCAGTTCTACGGGCAGTGCCGTGTGATCGGCGAGCCGCCGGACATCCAGACCAGCCGGCTGGCGCTGTGCACGGCCACCAAGCAGGTGCTGGCGACGGCGCTCGACCTGATCGGCGTGGACGCGCCGGAGCAGATGTAGGCGCCCGCAGGGCGCTGCTACCCTGACGCCCATGAGCGTTCCCGAAGCTCCCAGCGTCTACGAGGTCGACGAGCTCGCCGACCTGCTTTCGGGCGACCACGCCGACACCGGTGACGGCGAGTGGTACGCGATCCGCACCGATCCCTGGCCGTGCCCGGCGTGCGGAGACGTGTTCGACTACATCACGGCCTGCCACCACGTCGTGGTGACGCCGGAGCGCGACGACCTGATCGACCACGCGGCCCGCGCCGCCCAGGTCGGCCGCAACCCCAAGATCGTGCGCTATGAGGACTCGCTGCCCACGATCACCCTGTGGCAGTGGCGCGCGCTGGGCCGGCCGGTACACGGCATCAAAGCCTGATCGGCGATGATCGGACGACGTGCCCAGGGCCTGGTGGCGGTGACCGTCGCCCTGGCGGGCATGGCGGTGCTGCTGGCGGCCGGCGGCGCGCCGGCGCCGGTCGCACAGGTGCTGCAGCCGACCGATCCCGGCGAATTCGTGCCGTCCAGCCTCAGCCACCACGCCTTCGCCTTGTGGGCGCGGGCCGACGTGGACGCGGAGCAGGCAGCGGAGACGTTCGGCAGCCGCATCGACCACTGCCGGCGATCGGTCACGGACCCGAATCGCCTGGGTGGGTGCATCGGTCGCGTCGTGAACGGACTGCACCAGCGGGTCGACGCCGCCGTGTCGAACGCGCGTGTGCTGTTCCCGGCCGGAGGCGCCTGCGAGCGCGCGCTTCGCATCTACGCGCACAGCCTGTCCGCCTACACCGCCGCCCTGACCTGGTTCGACCAGGGCGCCGGCCAGCGGCCGTACAGCCGGGTCGGCCTGATCGGGCTGCGTCAGCACACCCGCGGTGCGGCCGGTAGCGTGTTCGGCGCCTGCGGCTCGTTCTTGTAGAGGAGTGAGGAATCCCCGGACGGGGAAGGGGTCTCAGGACCGGCCGCGAATCGGTCGATGGTTTTCTATGCTCGAACACGTCGACAGCACCTCGATCGCCGCTTCGCCGGACACCGTCTACGACGCCGCCTGCGCGCTCGACTGGCTGGACCCGGAGATCGCCGTCACCCGGATCAGCGATGCCGGGGACGGCGTCAGCGGCAGCTACCGGCTGCGCATGCACGTGCTGGGCTCCGAGCACTCGGCGGTGCTTGAGGTGGAGGCAGGGGCGGACGGCCGGCGGGTCGGGTTCAGCAGCGTCGATTGCAAGGAGTGCACGATCGACGGCATGTACCTGCTGGAGCCGTCGGGGTCGGGCACGCGGGTGAGCCTGCGGTTGCAAGCGCAGCCGCACGGGCGCTACCGGTTCATGAAGCCGCTGATCATCCCGGTCCTGCACAAGTCGGTGGCAGACGCGCTGGCACGGTTGAAGACGCACGTCGAGGAGCGCCTGGCCGAAGCCGCCTGATCGTCGCCCGACGGCGTAGCATGCGGTGATGAGCGGCGGCGGCGATGGGGAGCAGCCGGCCAGTTTCCAGCATCTGGTCGACACGATGCCGGGGGCGGTGTTCCTGCGCGACCAGGCGGCCCTGGCCGAGCGGCGGATGAGCTACGTCAGCCCCGAGGCCGAGCGGGTGACGGGCGTGTCGGCCTGGCGCTGGCTGGCGCCGAATGCGCTGGATGTGCTGGGCGAGTTCCTGGACGAGCGGACGCTGGCGGAGCAGCGCGCCCGGGCGGACACCGCCGCCGAGCGGGGCGAGCAGTTCGACGGCGTCTACCGGATCCGCGGCGACGACGACCGCATCCGCTGGGTGCGGCACCACAGCGTGGTGATACCGGACGCGCCGTACACGCGGATCGGGTTCTGGCTGGACGTGACCGAGAACCGCTACCACGACATGGTGGAGGGCCTGCCCGCGATCGTGGCCGTGCTGGACATGAACACCGACCAGGCGCTGTTCGTGAACCCGCAGGTGGAGCGGATCACGGGCATGCCGCCGGCCTACTGGACGCGCCCGGGTGGGCTGGACGAGTTCCGCAGCCGCGTGCATCCCGACGACTACCCGGAGCAGGGCGGGCTGCCGCGGTTCGGGCGGACGCGGTCGGCCGAGTTCCGCTGGATCCGGCCGGACGGGCGCACGCGCTGGCTTCGCACCGTCTCGGCGAGGTTGCCGGACACGGACGGGCTGGTGCAGGCGCTGGCGTTCGACGTGACCGCCGAGATGCGGGCGGCGGAAGGGCTGGCCCAGCAGCGGCAGCGCTATCAGACGCTGGTCGAGCAGCTGCCGGTGGCCACCTTCGTGACCGATGCGGAGGGCGTGCTCACGTATATCAGCCCGCAGATCGAGTCGATCCTGGGAGTGACGCCGGAGCAGCTGATCGGCATGAGCGTGGAGGCACGCCAGGACCTGGTGGTCGAGGACGACCGGCCGCTGATGGAGCAGGTCGGCGGGCGCCTGTACCGCGGTGAGACGGATAGATACGACATCCAGCTGAGAATGCAAAACGCCGACGGGCGCACCCGGCACGTGCATATGATCGCGCGCGACCTGCGGGACGGACACGGGGCGCGCCTGGCGCTGCAGGGCGTGATCGTGGACGTGACCGACCAGCGCGTGGCTGAGCAGCGGCGGCGCGAGGCGCTGGAGGCGCTGGTGACGGCGGCGGAGGCGGAGCAGACGCGGATTTCGGCTGAGCTGCACGACGACACGGTGCAGGTGATGACGGCGATGCTGATGCAGGTCCGCAGGCTGGGCGGCGACGACCCGCGCGTGGCCGAGCTCGAGACGATCCTGGCAGGCGCGCTCGACCGCACCCGCCGGCTGATGTTCGAGCTGCGTCCGCAGGTGCTGCAACGGGAAGGCCTGGCGGCGGCGATCGAGGAGCTTGCCGCGGAGGGGCCGTGGAGCAGGCACACGGTCGAGATCGAGGTGCCACGGCAGTCGGACACCACCGAGGCGCTGGTCTACCGGACAATCCGCGAGCTGATCATCAATGCCCGCAAGCACTCGCAGGCATCGGAGCTGCGAGTGTCAGGAGCGGTGCAGGACGGCGAGCTGGTGTTCGACGTGCGCGACGACGGCGTCGGCTTCGACCTCGACCGCGCGCTCGACCGCGACCTGATGCGAATGCACCTGGGGCTGGACACCAGCGCCGAGCGGGTGCGGGTGGCGGGTGGAGAGCTGCAGATGCAGAGCGAGCCGGGGCACGGTGCGCAGTTTCAGCTGCGCTTGCCGGTGGCACCGGCCGAGACCGGTTAGGGTGCGTGCGATGCGAACGGCACCCCTGGGGAGGATGCGCGCGCGCAGGCTGTGCCTTGCGATGCTGCTCTCGGCCGTGCTGGTGGCCGGCTGCGGCGGAGGTGGAGGAGGGTCGTTCACGCTGCCGTCGAATGCGACGCTGCCGAACGGCGGCGGCGGCGGCGGCGGTGGTGGGGGCGGTGGCGGTGGTCAGACGACGACCGAGACGGTGTCCCCGCCGCCCGAGACGCAGAAGACGAACACGAACAACCAGGGCGAGTCGACCAACTGGGCGCTGATCGCGCTGATCGCAGGCGCGGTGGTGCTGGTGGCGCTGATCGGCTGGCTGATCGCGCGCAGCCGCGGCGCGCGCGGGCGCTACAGCCGCGCGGTCAACGACATCTACGCCGAGGGCGTTACGGTGCACGACCGACTGGCGACGCTGGGGCCGCAGCCCGGAGCAGCGATCGCCGGGGTCGATCCGATGCTGGACAAGCTGACCGCCGATGCCAGGCGGCTGCAGCCGAGCGCGCCGAATGATCAGGCGCGGGCGGCGATGGAGGATCTGCTGCGCGACCTGGTCGCGATCCGTTCGGCGGTGAGCGCGATCGAGACGACCAGCGCGGCGGCTGAGACGGTCGATCTGCCGGGCCGGCTGGCCTCGATGCGGGCGTCGCTGGATCGGGTGCTCGCGACCCGCTGATCGAGAGCGCGGTTTCGAGCGTCGTTGGTGGTCTGGTCGTTGCGGGCAGGTGGGGTTGGTCGCGTTGGGGGCGCAGGCAGCGAGTAAATCGGGAGCCGCTGGTCGCCTTCATCGAGCACGATGAATTCACACCTGGTGAAAGACCCGCACGTGTCCAGCCGGCGTCCTGGACGGGTAACGTCCAGATGGGGCCGCCGCCATGGCGACCCATCGATCGGTACTGTTGCCTGCGCTGGCCCAGGCCGACTTCAAGACGCCGCTTTGGCGGCGTCCCGCCTGGTCAGTAGGCGCGCCATAGCGCCGCAAGGTCTTGACGATCAGCACCACGAACGCCGACACTACACGCCTCGGAACGGTGCCATCAGCCGCACCGCTTCCCTCGTCACTTCGTCTGGTCGCTCTGGTGTTCGTCTGCCGCACCCCGTGAGCAATCCGGCCAGCACAAGCCCTACCTCGATCAGCAGGCCGTCACGGCTGGCTCTCTCCTCCAGCTCCGCGGTCAGGTAGTCAAGCAGCCAACCAGGAGCGCTTCCGCGGGCGCTACTACTTGGTGGTCGTGTTGCGCCCTCGTCGCCGCATGCTTGCGGTGGGCGCTTCAGCCTCCAGTTGCGAGCGCGTGCCGGACGAGTGTGTGATGTTGACGCGTCCGCGGGCGAAGGCGTCGATCTTGCCCCAGCGGCCGCGGATGTCGAGTAGTTCGAGGTGGCCGATGCCTTGTGGCAGTGCGGGATCGACGACCAGGTGGCCGCGTAGCGGCTCGAGTCCGAGCATTGTGCGCAGGAGCAGCAGCGGGGCGCCGGTTGACCATGCTTGGGGGCTGCAGGCGGTCGGGTACTGGACGGGGTAGCGGGTCAGGGTGCGTGGATATCCGCCGAACGCCTCGGGCAGGCGGCCGTCGAAGAACTCCGCTGCATCGAGGATTCCTGCGGCGATCCGGGCTGCTTCGTCGCGGAAGCCGTAGCGGCGTAGCCCCCAGGCGATGAACGAGTTGTCGAACGGCCACACCGTGCCCACGTGATAGCCGATCGGGTTGTACCGCCCTTCGCCCTCGGCAAGTGTCCGAACGCCCCACCCGGAGAAGAGCGCGGGCTCCATCAGTCGGTCCGCGACCGCCTTCGCCTTTGAGCGGTCGACGATCCCACTCCACAGCAGGTGCCCGATGTTTGAGGTCAGGGCATCCACCTGCTTGCCCTCGCTGTCGAGTGCCAGCGCGAAATATTCGCCGTCCTCGACCCAGAAGTCGCGATTGAACCGCCGTTTCAGATCCGCCGCTTGGGCCTCGAGCCGGTCGGCGAACGCGGCATCCTTCCACACCTCGCGCGCCAACCGGGCGCCGCGTATCTTCGCGTCGTAGGCGTAGCCCTGCAGCTCGCATGTCGCACGTGGGAAACCGGGCAGGCGGCCGTCGTGGTAGGAGATCGAGTCCCACGAGTCCTTCCAGCACTGGTTCTCCAGTCCGGTCTGCTCGTTCCGGCGCTGGTATGAGATGTACCCGTTGTCCATCAGGTCCGCGTACTCGTCGATCCAGCGAAGCGCGGCGCGCGCTTCGTACTCGAGTTGGCGGACGAGGCGGGTGTCACCAGTCCACCGCGCGTACTCGTCGAGTAGCACGATGAACAGCGGCGTGGCGTCAGCGGTGCCGTAGTACGGTGAGTGCGGCCGCTCCTCGAAGGCCGTCATCTCGCCGTAGCGGAGCTCGTGCGGAATCCGCCCGGGATCCTCGTCTCGGAAGTCGTCGGTGCGCGTCCCTTGCCGCAGTGCCAGCTCACGCAGCGTGGTGGCCGCCAGCTCGGATGTGAAGGGCAGCGCCTGCAGGCTGGTGAAGATGCTGTCGCGGCCGAACATCGTCATGAACCAAGGCAGGCCGGCAGCGGGCAGGCTGCGGCCGCCGGCGCTGAGCGGCGAGAATCGCAGCGCCGCCAGGTCGATCAGGCTGCGGCGGTACGTCCGCTTAAGTGGATCCCAGTCGCACTCCATGGTGGGCGCATTCGCGATCCACACCTCGAGGTTGTGCTCCATGTTTGGGCGCCGCTTGCGAGGCGCGTGGCCATGCGTGGCGCTGACCAGTCGCTCCTCGCTCCCGGCCAGCGCCGTCACCACCTCGAGTCCGACCGACCAGCGCTGCTTGGGCAGAATCTGGATGTCGAAGGTCAGGCCGCGGTCGTCCACGGCCGTGGGCTGGTTGGCCGAGATCCTCGTTTCCCGCTGATACCGTTCCCGCTGGTAGGCGAGAACCAGCACGTCATCCTCGATCAGTGTGGAGTAATTGCCCTTCTTCGCTAGGGCGTCCTTGACCTCGAACAGGTCCGCGAAGTCCGCCCCCGCCTCCACCCGGACGGCGAGCTCGGCAGGCTCCTCAGCGTGGTTGAGGATCGTTAGCTCCTCGTGGAAGCCCTGCCCCACCGACCGTGTTCGGATCAAGGACAGCTTGGCATCGACGTACACGGTGCCGGTGCCGGCAACCAGGAAGAAGCGGGCCTGAAAATACTGCAACTCATCGGTGGACAAGCTCGCCAAGCGCTCGCCGTTCACGGTCAGCACCCACCGCGAAAGGAACCGCGTGTCCCAGGCGAACAACCCGGTCGGGTCGGTCGGCGTCGCCTCGATATCACCGCACTTATCGCTGACAACGAAGGTGTTGCCGTCCAGAACGCTAACCAGCCCGTCGGTCATCGAGCACCCCTGCCGACGGTCGCGGCGACAACGTCATCCGCACCTGGTGGCGACGGAAAGAAGCGCTGCAGGTAGATCAGGAGCTCCACGTCGCCCTCCGCCTGCACCAGTCCGCGGAGCAACGCCGCCGTCGCGTTCACCCGACCCTCAACCATGCCGTCCAGCGTCGCCCGATCGGTGCGAACCACGCACTCCGCGTCGAGTACGTCTCGCGACACGCCCAGCGCGCCCCGATCGAAAGTCACGCACCACCGCTCGCCATCCTCGACCTCCACCCGTACCGTCCCGCGCACCCGGCCGGCACGAGATTCGGCCCCGCACTCCTCCAAACGCTCGAAGAACATGCTCGTCGGATCGTTGCCCACAATCGCCTCCCGATTCCTAAGGGCCGGCCGCAGGAGCCAGCGGGCTGGAGGCTACCGGCCCCGGTCACTTGCCCATAATCCCCACAGCATGAATCCGGTCTGCCGCCTCCTGCGATTCGCACCGCGCATGGAGGAGCTCCGACGCGCTACGACCGCCCCTTGGGCCTGGCTAGGGCCCCGGGGCGACCCGTCGTCCGGGCTCGAACTCGCGGCCCGATATCCATCCGGCCGCGGCTCCCACGGCGAGCCCGACGAGCACGGCCACCACATATCGCACCCCGAACATCATGCCCGAGCCTACACCAACGATCTCTGCCGATTTCCGGTCGCCCGCTCCCCGGGGCGAGGATGACCGCACCACGAGCGTGAGCTGTTTCGCCGAAGGCGGAGGCGGCTCGGTCATCCGCGGAGCGCCCTGCGCGTCCGGTCAGTCGGCCGCGTTCTCGTCGCTCACCTCGGCCATGATGACCGCAGCCGCGTCCGCAGACACGGCGTGGCGCGCGATTCGCTGGTAGCCCTCCAGCCCGCGCTCGAGCTGTTCGACCATCCGGTCCTCGGCGATGGCGATGATCGCGGACGAGCCTGCGGGCAGGCTCTCTCCTACGGCCTTGAGGTCATCATCCTTGAAGCCCTTATCGCGGACCTTGCCCCAGATCGCCCCAGCGCCACCACCCACGATCGCGGTGCCGATAATGCTGGGCGGGAAGATCAGCCCGGCCACACCGCCTGCAATCGCGCCTCGCTTTGCCCACTTCTTGCCGCTGGGATCGGCGGTCTCCTCAAACCGGATCTTGTCCTCGGATGTGTGCACGATCACGGCAGCGTCGATCAGATCGATCGCGCCGCCTCGTTGTGCGGCCTGGAAGTCCTTGAGCGCCACTGCCGCGCCCTGCTCGGTTCCGAATGCTGCTACGAAAATCTCAATGGTGCTGCTCATCGGTGCCTGCTCTCGTTCGGGGATCGTCTTGGACGACAGCGTACCGCCTCGCAGTCGCGCCGGCGCACGCGCGAAGCTCGCGCCGGCGCATCCGCGAAGCTCGCGCTTCGCGAACGCGATCATCGCGGCCAAGAGCGCCAGCGGGGGCCGCATGACCGAGGCCATGATCACCGGTCAAAAGCTGGGGAAGGGCTGTTGGCGGGATTCCGGGGTTGCGAGCCGTAACACCGGATTGCGGCTAGAGCTGACGCTGGATGCCGGTGGGCTGATCGCGATCGTCCCTGACCCGTCACCGGAGCGGATCAGAGACTTCATGCGCTCTGCCGAGTGTTCTCGATGCCCTAAGCGATCACAGGGAACTCCTACCCCGAAAAGCACCTAGCGATGACGGACGGATTGCGGGCTGGCCGGAGTGGAATTTATCTGCCCGCCTCAGCGTTGATCTTGGTTGAGGTGGGCGAGCCGATCTGGGCGTGCACCCGCGAGAGCCGGCAGTCCGAGTCAACCGGGCGATGCGCGGCCGAGGGTGCCACATACTCTGGCTGCTCCACCGAGCCTAGCCATCATTCCGCCGTGGACTCGATCCGCGTTGTTGTGCGGATCCGGGCGGCTACTAGGCCAGCAACCTGCTGAGTCTCGTCAGATGGCGTGCGACTGCTGACAGGTAATTCGCCGTATGGGCGAGCCGGGCGGGCTGATCCCAGTCGTCGATGACTGATGCGACGGTCGGGACGGTGCGGGTGAGCAGGTGTTGGAGCCGTCGCTGGTGGCGGGCAAGAACCGCGCTGGGGGCGGTGATCTGGCGGAGGTCGGTGACGACGGATGTGAGATCGGCGACGCTTTGGCGGGTGATGACGGTGGCGTAGTTGTGGGTGATCTTGCCGCGTCGTAGCTCATCCACGACGATTTGCATGGTGGCGACCGTGCTGGTGGCTTTGCCGGTTTCGCGTCTCATAAGGTCGTGGTACTCGGCTGGTGACGGGTGCGCTGGGGGCTCGCCGGGGGCGGCGCATCCGGCAACCGTGAGGACGAGCATGGCGACGATGATGAGCCTCACGGCGCGTCCGGCTGATCGGGCATCGGCGGCGGCACCGAGGGCGGAGCGGCGGAGAGCAGTGGGAGGTCCGTGAACGGCACGGGGCAGTGGATCGCGCCGTCCCTGATCTCGACGGCCGCGGTCCAGGCGAGATACCGGGTGTGGCGCCGGGTGCCACCGAACCGCTGGCTGGTCGAATCGAATCGCTTCAGCCCGAGCGTACGGCGCAGGGGGTGGGGTGCGACCAGGAGCCCCAGGACGGCCGGCTCGGGGTCGGGCAGGCTGGTGCGGACGTCGACGACGCCGATTCGGGCGCCGGACGGGTCGCGGACCGGGAGCCTGATCAGGTCGGTGTAGAGCAGCTCGACCCCCGAGCGCGGTCTGTGCCCTTCGGGCCGCCCCGCCAGGTCGTGCAGCCGTGGCTCCAGCACGACCTGAGGGCGCTGCAACGCGTGCACGTCGTCCCACACGATCTCCCTCCAGCGGTCGGCGTGCCGGAATCCCGCACGCCGGGCCAGACGCCGGATCCGCTCGCCGACCGCTCCCAGCTGGCGAAGCAGCGCACCGGTGCCGGTCACGATCGGGCTCGCCACGGCGGCTCCGTTCGCGACGTGGATCCAGACGTCGTCGACCCGGCCGACGTCGTGGCCCTCGAGGTCGACCATGCGGTGGTCGATCAGGTCGCGCCCGACGTCCACTAGCCCCCGCCTCCGGTGATCACGACCAGCGGCAGTGCAGCGACTGCGCCGATCGTCAGCACGGCCAGGAAGAACACGCCCACGGCATTTCCAAACGCACCGTTCCTGTGATCGCCCATGTAGGTGCGGTCGTTTGCCACCAGCAGCATCGGTAGAAACGTGAACGGCAGCGCCATCACCGCGAAGATCATGCTGACGACGGTGATCTTGATCGGATCGAGGCCCGTGTAGAGGATGATCACGGCAGCCACGATCGCCAGTGTGTAGGTGGCCGTGAACTTAGGCACGTCCCTGACCGGCCGTGACGCGCCCCACGACCATCCGAAGAACTGCGCCAGCGCCTGTCCGGCCGACTGCGACACCTCAATCGACGCGCCCAAGACGCATCCGAACGCACCCATCAGGAACAGGGCCAGGCCGATCTTTCCGAAGGCCGAGATCGCAATCAGGCCGGTCTGGCTGAGGTGAGCCGGCGAGATCGACAGCGGGTAGAAGAACACCGCTGAGCCGATCATCAGCCCGAACGCGAGCACGGAGCCGAGCGACCACCCAAGAATGACGGTGCACCGGTTGACCATCAGGTCCTGCAGCGACCAGCCTTCTTCCCGGCCGCCGGACGAATAGAAGTACCACTCGTATGGACTCATGACGGAACCGACGATGCTCAGCGCGGCCGTCCAGTACAGCGTGTGGTCGCCGGTGGGTAGGGATGGAGCGATCAACTGGCGAGCGGCGTCACCCCAGTCCACGTTGATCCCGCCGAACACGAGCGCTGCCGGAATCACCACTAGCGGCAACCCGAGGAACGACGGCACGTCCTCGAGCAGCGTCCAATTTCCAAACCACTGGAAGAGCAACACCCCGAGGGCGATGGGCACCAGCAGCCACAGGTAGGAGAAGTCGACGACCAGCTGCAGCACGAACGCGAGCCCGGCGATCTCGGCCGACAGCGTCAGCACGTTCAGGGCGATCACGGCCAGCAGCGGCACCACGCCAAGCTTGAAACCGAGCCGCTCCCTCAACACCTCGAACACGGCCCGCTGGGACGCCAGCTCGATGCGACCGGCCATCTCGGCGTACACCATCGCCCCCACGACGCTCACGGCCAGCACCCAGAGCAGGGCGAATCGGTACGTGGCTCCGGCCGCCGGAAGTGTCACCAGCTCGCCAATGTCCACGAATCCGCCGATCGCCGTGACGACTCCCAGAGCGACCGCCGCGAGCTTCCGCACGCGACCTGCCTACCCGCGAATCCCTGGCCCGAAACCGATTGACCTCAACTGGCTGCGGGTAAGTCTCCGCCGTGATTGACCTGATACCCGGTCACGGCTGGCTCGACCTAGCAGGCGTTGGGATCGTGGTTCTAGTGGCGTTCGGCGTGTTCTTTCTGGGCCTGGCGGCCACCGTTGCTCGAGTCCGTGACTGAACGTCGGCGATTTGCTCGCTGGCCCGGACTACACGAGCGCCGCGCTTGTAGACCTTTTCGGGCGACTCAACAGCTCGGGCGCCTACGGTGTGTCACGCAGCGGCAGGTAGGGTTCCTTCTCCGCGGGTTGGCCGGCTTGGATTGATCGTTCGCGCGCCAGTTCCGCGTCGAACTCGGCGCCGAGGAGTATCGAGATGTTCGATACCCAGAGCCAGACTAGGAACACGATCACTCCGCCCAGCGCGCCATAGGTCTTGTTGTAGGAGGCGAAGGTGGCGACGTAGACGGCGAACACTGCTGACGCTGCGATCCATAGGATGATCGCAAGCACGCCACCGGGCGTGACCCAGCGTATCCCGGGGTGGACGACGTTGGGCGCTGCGTAGTAGAGAATCGACAGCAGCAGCCCAAACAGGACGACCAGCGCCGGCCATTTGACGATATCCCACGCCGTGACTGCGGCGCTTCCTAACCCGAGTAGGTCTCCGGCGCGCTGTGCGATCGGGCCGGTCACGACCACTGCCACCGCGCCGATGGCAAGAACGATGACGGTGACGACGGTGACTCCGACACGCACAGGCAACGTCTTCCAAATCGGGCGCCCCTCGGGTGCGTCCCAAATCGCGTTTGCGGCGCGCATGAACGCAGCCACGTACCCGCTCGCAGACCACAACGCGAGCGCTAGTCCGACCACGAACATGAGGCCGCCAGCACTACGATTCTTCGAGAGACCGGTGACTGCGTTGGTGAGGATGTCCCTTGCCGGGCCGGGCGTGAACGCCTGGAGATTCGTCAGCAGCGAGTTTGTCGCGGAAGAGCCGAGCAGGCCCACGACGGAGACGAGCGCGATCAACGCTGGAAAGATCGATAGCACCCCGTAGTACGTCAGCGCTGCCGCCCAGTCAGTAACGTTGTCGGCCCGAAACTCGACGACAGTGCGTTTCAGCACCTGCCACCAAGACCAGTCACGCGTACCGCCATACTGTCCGCTCCCACTCGGGCTATTCCACGACGAAGCCATCGCTCCTCACTCCCCTCCTCGCGCGGTCGTGAACCGACACCTCTAGCCGTCTCTCCTACGCGCTGCCACCGGGCTACCGGCTAGCCGCCGCTTCGCATGATGCCTTGAGCCGACTCTCGGACCTGCTCTGCGCAGGCCTGACCGGATTCCTTCGCAGCGTCGCTAGGCGCTCTCGGTGCTACTTTCTGTGGCTATGCCCTGTCCCAGCTGGCCGGGTTTTTCATATGGAGCAGACTCTGGACGTCCTTCACGAACTTCACCACGCCACCCCTCGGCCGCACCGCCCGTCTGCTCGACCAGCAACTTAAAGCGCGCTAGGTCCTGCTCGACCTGGAGGTCGTCGGCACCGATTACCGAACCGGTCTTCTCTACCAACCCTTCCGGTTCATACTCGAACTCGACATTGATACGAGTAACGTCAGGTCCGATCTTCTCGAACGTCACTACGCCTTCGTTGTGATAGCCATCGACCGAGCGCCACGCGATCCGTCTGTCAGGCGTCTGCTCGGTAATCTCGGCGTCCCATCCATGCCGTTTGCCACCAATGTCTGCCACCCAGCGCAGGCGCGTATCATCAAGCTGAGTGACCTGTTCGATTCCCTCCATGAACTGTGGAAACAACTCGAACTGCGTCCACTGGTTGTACGCCACCCGCACCGAGACGCCAACTTCAACCGACTGTGAAACTCTCGCCATACCACTCCTTTCGTCCGCATTCGGGTACCCGAATCGCCATAGCGCGAAACCGCCGGCCGATCCGCGTAACGGGATTCGTCGTCCGAGTCGATGCTGCAGCCCATCGTCGTTGCCTTCTCGGTAGTTGCCTAGGCGAAACCCCAGGCTTAGTCGAGGAGAGGGCGCAGGCTTAGTCGAGGAGAGGGCGCCCTTCATCGCCTGAGGCTCCAGATCAGGTGGGTCGTGGTCGTGCTCGTGTGGCTGTTGGCGGTGCCGGCAGCGGCGGGCGCGGCGACCGGGCCGATGCAGATCCACTACTACCAGCGGCCAGGCTCGGCGTG
>Ga0075424_100000333_pt1 | contig 35190 bp, 35 predicted proteins | sample SoiMethybrSBSTD3_FD_75301 | JGI IMG/M metagenome (GOLD analysis project Ga0075424, IMG submission 75301) | Bulk soil microbial communities from a Populus tree surrounding site in Tennessee, USA - Soil MetaG P. TD hybrid SBSTD3 | ecosystem: Environmental > Terrestrial > Soil > Tree plantation...
CATTGGCTTCGAGGCGTATGCGATCGGCGGGCTCAGCGTCGGCGAACCTGTCGACGTGATGTACGACGTGGTGGCACATACGGCGCCGCTCCTGCCGGACGGGGCGCCGCGGTATCTGATGGGGACCGGCATGCCCGACGACCTCATTGAATGCGTCGCGCGGGGCATCGACATGTTCGATTGCGTCCTCCCGACCCGAAACGCCCGGAACGGTCAATTGCTGACGAGCCGTGGCCCGCTCGCCATCAAGAACGCGCGGTACGCCGAGGACCTCTCGCCCCCCGATCTGGACTGCGGCTGCTACACGTGCCAGCACTTCTCACGCGCCTATTTGCGCCACCTGTTCGTCGTCGGCGAGATGGTGGCGGCTACCCTCAACTCGTTGCATAATCTCCACTTTTACCTTGACACCATGCGGAGGATTAGGGAGGCTATAGTGTTCGGCTCGTTTGAAAAACTCCGCCGCGAGTTCCATCAAACCTTCTCTCGCCGACCCCAGATCTGAATGCGATTCGAAGCGTCCGATTCGTTCGTGATGGCGATGTCGGGAGCCGCCCAGCAGGGCGGACTCCTGAGCTTCGCGCCGTTTGCGATAATCCTCGTCATCTTTTATGTCCTGATTCTGATGCCCATGCAGCGGCGGCAAAAGAAGGTGCAGGAGTTCCAGGGCTCGCTGAAAGTCGGGGACAAGATCGTGACGACCGGCGGCATCTACGGCCAGATCACGCGCGTCAACGACAAGTCGGTACAGCTTCAGATTGCCAACAACGTCCGGATTGAAATCTCCCGGGCCGCCATCGGCGGCTACCAGGGGCAGGATCCCGTCGTGGCCGACACTGGGACCATGTAAACCATGTACAAGAACCTTCGCTGGAAACTGCTCACCGTCGTCTCGGTCTTCGTCATTCTGTTTACGCCGGGCATCTACCCGCTGCTCGCGCAGAAATATCACCTGCCGATCCCCGGGTGGCTTGCGGCCAAGCAGCTGAAGCTGGGCCTCGATCTCAAGGGCGGCGTGCACCTCGTCCTGCGCGTCCAGACCGACGACGCGCTCAGGATTCACACGACGACGACCAGCGAGCAGCTGCGCGAAGCGCTGAAGACGGCTGGCATCAACGTCAGCTCGGTGAAGGTCGACCCGTCGGCTCCGACACGGTTCCGGATCGAGGGCGTCCCTGCCGATCGCGACGCCGAATTCCGGCGGCTCACCGACGATCAGACGGCGACCGAATACGACCGCAATGCGGGCGCGGGCGGCTCGTACGATTTCACGATGAAGCCGAACATCGCCAACAACATGGCGGACCAGGCGGTCACGCAGGCGCTGCAGACGATCGATCGCCGCGTCAACGAGCTCGGCGTCGCCGAGCCCAATATCTCCCGCTACGGGCAGTCGAACGACGAGATTCTGGTCCAGCTCCCCGGCATTTCGGATGTCGCGCGTGCGAAGGAGATCATCAGCAATACCGCCATCCTCGAGCTGAAGATCGTCGAGGCCGGTTCGGCGGCCACGCAGGAGGCGCTGCTCCAGAACTACGGCGGAAAAGTGCCGGATGATATGGAGGTCGTGCAGGGGTCGGCGGCAGCAGGCGAAGGCGGCTTCTACCTCGTGCGGAAGGTCGCCGCCGTCACCGGACAGGATCTGCGCAACGCGAAGCCGACCATCGACGAGAACAACCAGCCGGCGGTCGCGTTTTCATTGACGAACGACGGGTCGCGCAAATTCGGCAAGGTCACCGGCGAGAACGTCGGCCGCCTGCTCGCGATCATCCTCGATCACCGCGTCATTTCGGCGCCCCGGATCGAGCAGAAGATTACGACCGACGGCCGCATTCACGGCTCGTTCACCACCGAACAGGTCAACGATCTGTCGCTGGTGCTGAAGACGGGGGCGCTCCCCGCGGGGCTCACCTACCTCGAGGAACGAGTCATCGGTCCGACGCTTGGACAGGACTCGATTCGTTCGGGCGTGCTGGCGTCGGTGATCGGGCTCGTCACAATCATGGTGTTCCTGCTCGTCTACTACAAGCTCGCGGGTGTGAACGCCGTCTTCGCGCTGATCTGCAACCTCGTCATCCTCATCGGGCTGATGGCGTACTTCGGCGCGACGATGACGCTCCCCGGCATCGCGGGCTTCGTCCTGACGATGGGCATGGGCGTGGACTCGAACGTCCTCATATTCGAGCGCATCAAGGAGGAGCTCGCCGCCCAGCGCGGCGTGCGCGCAGCGGTGAACGCGGGCTTCGGCCGCGTGTTCTGGACGCTGCTCGACACGCACGTCGCCTCGCTGATTTCCGCTGCGTTCCTCTTCCAGTTCGGCACGGGCCCCATCCGCGGATTTGCGATGACGTTGACCCTGGGGCTGCTCGCGAACCTGTTCACGTCGATCTTCGTTTCGAAAACCCTGTTCGAGTTCGAGCTGTCGCGGCGGACCGCGGCCACGACGCTCAGCATCTGATTTCACGACGGCACCATCATGCAGATCTTCCACAATCCGAATTACGACTTCGTCCGGTGGCGCTACCATGCGCTGGTGCTCTCGTGGATCGTCATCCTCGCGGGCCTCGTCACGATCTGGCAGCGGGGCATTCCGAAGGGCGTGGAATTCTCCGGCGGCAGCATCGTGATCGTGAAATTCAATCAGGAGCCGCCTGATAGCCAGCGCATCCGCGCGGCGCTCGACGCGGCGATGCCGGGCAGCGGCCAGAACTCGATCATCAACACGTACGGCGATGCGAATCTGCACCAGGTCATGATCCGGGTGCCGATCGTCGGGGAAGAATCCGGCACGAATCTCAGCAAGACGGCCGACGCAGTCGTGGTTGCCCTGAACAAAAGCGGTCTGGGGCCGATCGAGGAAGCATGCAAGCCCGGGATGGCGGCCAGCTGCGTCGCCGGCCGTGAAATCGTTGGTCCCATCGTCGGCAAACAGCTCACCCGGCAGGGGACGCTGGCAACGGTGCTGGCGCTCGCAGGCATCCTCTTATATGTGGCGTTCCGGTTCCAGTGGAGCTTCGCCGTCGGCGCGGTCGTCGCCACGGTGCACGACCTGCTCGTGACGTTCGCGTTTCTTGCGTTCTTCAGGTACGACCTCTCTCTCAACGTAATCGCCGCGCTCCTGACGATCACCGGCTACTCGGTGAACGACACGATCGTCATCTTCGACCGCGTCCGCGAGAATCTGCGCGGGATGCGCCGCGACAACATCGACCACGTCGTCAACGTCGCCGTGAACCAGACGCTGGGCCGTACGGTGCTGACCGCCGGAACCACGCTGATCTCCGTGCTCGCGCTGTTCTTCTTCGGCGGCGAAGTGCTGCACGGGTTCGCCTTCACCATGCTGGTTGGCGTCATCGTCGGCACGTATTCGAGCGTCTTCATCGCGGCGGCGATCGTGATCATCTGGCAGGGATTCGTGAAGCGCCCGGGCAGGCTGGCGACGACTCCGGCGCCCGGACCGACGCCCGCGAAGGCCCGCCGGCCCGCCCGCCGCCGCGCGTCGTAACGTGCGGCCGGCGTGACGCTCCTGATCGCGGCGCTGCTCGGCGTGGTGCAGGGACTGACCGAGTTCCTGCCTGTCTCCTCGACCGCGCATCTCCTGATCGGCGAGCGGCTGCTCCGGTTCGACGATCCCGGCGGCGTCTTCACGGTGATGATCCAGCTCGGCTCGATCGTCGCCATCATGTGGCTCTATCGCGCGAAGATCGCCAACGTGCTGCGAGGGCTGCCGTCGGATCGCGACGCCCGGCATTTCGTGCTGATGATCGTGGTCGCGTTTCTCCCGGCGGCGGTCGCCGGCGCGCTCCTGTCGGGCTTCGTCAAGCGCGTGCTCTACACGACGCCGACGGTGATTGCGGTGTCGTTCATCGCCGGCGGCATCGTCATGCTGATCGCCGAGCGCTACCGACCCGAGCCCGTCGTGCTCGACGCGGACCACACCTCGCTGCCGCGCGCGCTCGGCATCGGCGCCTGCCAGGTTCTGGCGCTCGTCCCCGGCGTGTCGCGGTCAGGCGCGACGATCGTCGGCGCGATGCTGCTCGGACTGGACCGTCCCGCCGCCGCCGAGTTCTCGTTCTTCCTCGCCATGCCGACGCTGTCCGCGGCGTTCCTGCACGATCTGGTCGGCGCACGCCACGAGCTGGGCACGCATCGCGGAATGGAAATCGCGATCGGGTTCGTCTTCGCGTTCATCGCGTCCGTTCTGGTGGTCCGGCCTTTCCTGGCGCTGGTGCGGCGCTCCGGGTTCGTGCCGTTCGCGTGGTATCGCATTGCCGCGGGCCTCGTGCTGATCGCCGCGCTCGCGGCCGGATGGCTGTGATCGGTCTCGCCGGACAGGCGTGAACCTCCATGCAGTGGCTCCGCCGCAGCTTCATCACCGGCTTCTTCGTGACGGTCCCGCTCGTCATCAGCGTCGCGACGCTGGTCTGGATCTTCCGCGTCATCGACGGGTTCGTCGGGCCGTTCTACGACAGGTGGCTGGGCGTTCCCATCCCGGGGCTCGGGATTCTCACCACGGCGCTGCTGGTGCTGCTGGTCGGCGCGGTCGCGACGAACGTCATCGGCAAACGGCTGCTTCAGAAGACGGAAGGCTACCTGTTGCGCGTGCCGGTCTTCCGGACGATTTATGCGCCCGTGAAGCAGCTCGTCGTCGCGTTCTCGCCCGACAACGAGTACGGCTTCAAGCGCGTGGTTCTGATCGAGGAGCCCGCGCGCGGGTTCGTGCTCGGGTTTCTCACGAAGGAATTCACCGTCGATCGCGGGCAGGGGCCGGAGCCGCTCATCGCGGTTTACGTGCCAACCAATCATCTGTACCTCGGCGACGTCATCATCTGCCCGCGCGACAAGGCGTCGTTCCCCGACATCACGGTGGAGCAGGGGATCCGGATCTTCCTGACGGGCGGGATGGCGCTCGCGAGCCGCATCAAGGCGCGCCGGGGCGACGATCGGGTGGGCGACTTCCGGGTCTGACCGCAGTGCCTTCTTCTTGAATCAGCCGCCCCAAATTCATTACGATTTGTAGCTTTTGGTTCGAACAAAGGCGCGAGCGAGTGAAGCGAAGCGAGCCACCGGCGCGGAGCGAGCCGGCGAAGCGGCGAGCGAGCGCCGGTGTAGGGGAGTCCGAGGGGCAAAGCCCTCGGAGTAAAGAGGAGAGATATGGTTGTGATGCGCATCGGCGTGCTGGTGGCGATCCTGTTCGCGGCGTTCCCGGTTCCGGGGGGCGCGGCGCAGGCAGCCCCCCAGGTGCCGGATGCCGCGACCGTGCAGCAAAACACCCATCCGCCTGCGGGTGGCGAAGCGAACCTCATCCTGCCCGACCTCGGCTCGGTTGACTTTCAGGGAATCAACGGCCGCACGCTGCTCATGGGCGGGCTCTTCGTCTGCGTGCTCGGGCTCGTCTTCGGACTGACGATCTACACGCGGCTGAAGAACCTGCCGGTGCACCGTTCGATGCTCGAGATCTCCGAGCTGATCTACGAGACGTGCAAGACGTACCTCATCACGCAGGGAAAGTTCATCCTCATCCTCGAATGCTTCATCGGCGTGATCATGGTGCTCTACTTCGGCGTGCTGCAGCACTTCGCGGCCGTCAAGGTGCTGATCATCCTGCTCTTCAGCCTGATCGGCATCGGCGGGAGCTACGGCGTCGCGTGGTTCGGCATCCGCGTGAACACGTTCGCGAACTCGCGCGCGGCGTTCGCCGGGCTGCGGGGGCTGCCGTATCCGATATACGCGATCCCGCTGAGCGCGGGCATGAGCATCGGGATGCTCCTCATCAGCGTCGAGCTCTTCATGATGCTGTGCATCCTGCTCTTCATTCCGGGCGATTACGCGGGCCCGTGCTTCATCGGCTTCGCGATCGGCGAGTCGCTGGGCGCGGCCGCGCTCCGCATCGCAGGCGGCATCTTCACCAAGATCGCCGACATCGGCGCCGACCTGATGAAAATCGTCTTCAACATCAAGGAAGACGATGCGCGGAACCCCGGCGTCATCGCCGACTGCACCGGTGACAACGCGGGCGACTCGGTCGGTCCGAGCGCGGACGGTTTCGAAACCTACGGCGTCACGGGCGTCGCGCTGATTTCGTTCATCCTCGTCGCGGTGACCGATCCGCGCGTGCAGGTCCAGCTGCTCGTCTGGATCTTCGTGATGCGCATCATGGGCGTCATCGCGAGCGGCGGCTCGTACTTGTTGAACGAAACGCTGTCGAAGGCGAAATACGCGTCCGCTCCCACGATGAATTTCGAGGCGCCGCTGACCACGCTCGTCTGGCTGACGTCGCTGGTTTCAGTCGCGCTGACTTACGTCGTCTCGTACCTGTTGATTCCCACACTCGGCGGCGACGATTCACTCTGGTGGAAGCTGTCGACCGTGATTACGTGCGGCACGCTCGCCGGCGCGATAATCCCGGAGCTCGTCAAGGTGTTTACGTCGACCGAGTCGCGTCACACCCGCGAGGTCGTCATATCGTCGAGGGAGGGGGGCGCGTCGCTGAACATCCTGTCCGGTCTCGTGGCGGGCAACTTCAGCGCGTATTGGCTGGGCATCGTCATCGTTGGTCTGATGTCGATCGCCTATGGGGTGAGCACGCAGTTTCCCGCCGGGATCATGATCGCGCCGGCGGTGTTCGCGTTCGGCCTCGTCGCATTCGGATTCCTCGGCATGGGGCCGGTCACCATCGCGGTCGACTCCTACGGCCCGGTCACCGACAACGCGCAGTCGGTCTTCGAGCTCTCGACCATCGAGGCGCTGCCGGGCATCAAGCCCGAGCTGAAGCGGGACTTCAACATGGACGTCAACTTCGAGCGCGCGAAGCACCTGCTCGAAGAGAACGACGGCGCGGGCAACACCTTCAAGGCGACGGCGAAGCCGGTGCTCATCGGCACGGCCGTCGTCGGGTCGACCACGATGATCTTCTCGATCATCGTCGTGCTGACGCACCGGCTCAATCCCGAGCTCCTGCAATATCTGTCGATTCTCCATCCGCCGTTCCTGCTGGGGCTCGTCACGGGCGGCTGCATGATCTACTGGTTCACCGGCGCGTCGACCCAGGCTGTGACCACTGGCGCCTACCGCGCCGTCGAGTTCATCAAGGCAAACATCAGACTCGACGCGGCGGTCTCCAAGGCGTCGGCCGCAGACAGCAAGAAGGTCGTCGAGATCTGCACGCAATACGCGCAGAAGGGGATGTTCAACATCTTCCTCGCGGTGTTCTTCGCGACGCTTGGCTTCGCATTCCTCGAGCCGTACTACTTCATCGGGTATCTCGTCTCGATTGCGCTCTTCGGCCTGTTCCAGGCGATTTTCATGGCCAACGCGGGGGGTGCGTGGGACAACGCGAAGAAAATCGTGGAAGTGGAGCTGAAGGAGAAGGGCACGCCGCTCCACGCCGCGACCGTCGTGGGGGATACAGTCGGCGATCCCTTCAAGGACACATCGTCGGTCGCGATGAATCCCGTCATCAAGTTCACGACGCTGTTCGGGTTGCTGGCCGTCGAACTGGGCGTGCAGCTTGCAGAACAATATGGGGCATTGATGAGCCATGTACTGGCGGGAAGTTTCATCATCGCCTCGGCGGCCTTCGTTTACCGATCGTTTTACGGCATGCGCATCCAGGCGCGCGCCGGACGCGGGTAGAAAGAGGCACGTTTTTGTCGGATTTTTGTCGCGCGGAGGAGGGCCGATTTCCGATCGGTGGTGTCTAAACAAGAACGTGAGCCTTCGTTGACACTGGTTTTTGGCTCTGACTATAATTCGCGGTCTTGCGCCGCTATCGAGAAGAGCCAGGAGGACTGAGCCGTGCCGCGTGACCTGTTCGGCGATGTCGTAGATCCTTCCATCAAGCTGGGGTCGCAGAAGTGGTACACGGTGCCGCTTTCGATCGTGGCGCACGTGGCAATCTTCGCGGCGGTCATCATCATCCCGTTGATGGCGACCGACGTGCTGCCGACGCCGTCCACGATGAGCGCCTTCGTCGGGGCGCCGCCCCCGCCGCCGCCGCCCCCACCGCCGCCCCCGGCGCCCGCCGCACCCCCGAAGGTGCAGCCCGTGCCCGTGGCGAACCCGAACGCGGCGCCCGTCGAAGCGCCGAAGGAAATCAACCCCGAGCCCCCGTCCGTTCCATCCGCCGGTGAAGGCGTTCCGGGTGGAGTCGCGGGCGGCGTGCCTGGAGGCGCGATTGGAGGCGTCGTAGGTGGTCTGCCGGAGGCGCCCCCGCCCCCGCCGCCGCCACCGACCGCACCCGTCCGCGTCGGCGGCAACATCAAGACGCCGACCAAGACGAGAGACGTGCGTCCGGTCTATCCACCCATCGCGCAGTCGGCGCGCGTGTCGGGCGTCGTCATCATCGAGGCGACGATCGGCGCCGACGGCAAGGTGAAGGACGCGAAGGTTCTGCGGTCGATTCCACTGCTCGACCAGGCTGCGCTCGACGCAGTGAAACAGTGGCAGTTCACGCCGACGCTGCTCAACGGCGTGCCCGTGCCGGTCATCATGACGGTCACGGTGAATTTCACGCTTCAATAATGTGTCGGTAAACCCGGACTATTCTGGACATCCCAGCACCAGAGGAGTGGCGAGATGGATCTGATCAAGATGTGGGGCGACATGGGCCTGGTGGCGCGAGCGATCGCGTTCATCCTCGTCATCATGTCGATGATTTCCTTCGGCGTCGCGATCGAGCGTATCTATACGTTCACGCAGGCCCGCAAGCAGTCGAAGCTGTACGCACCGCAGGTCGCCAAACACCTGAAGGACGGCCGCCTGAAGGATGCCATTGCGATCTCGTCCTCCAAGACGTACCGCTACAGCCATCTCGCGAAGGTCGTGCTCGCTGGATTACAGGAGTATCAATTCCAGCAGGAAAGCGGCGCCAACCTCAGTCGTGAGGACCTCGTCGACACTGTCCGCCGCGCGATTCAGCGGGCGTCGGCGCTCACCGCGAACGACCTGAAGAAAGGTGTGGCCGCGCTCGCGACCATCGGCGCCACCGCGCCGTTCGTCGGACTGCTCGGCACGGTCGTCGGCATCATCACCGCGTTCCAGGGCATCGCGGCCACCGGCTCAGGCGGCCTCGGCGCCGTCTCCGCCGGTATTTCGGAAGCGCTCGTCGAGACGGCGCTCGGGCTCGTTGTCGCGATTCCGGCGGTGTGGTTCTACAACTACCTCACCGGCCGTATCGAGTACTTCAACGTCGAAATGGACAACTCCTCGTCGGAGCTGCTCGACTACTTCATCAAGAAGACTGCGTAAGAGGGTTTTCCCATGGCAATGGATGTTGGCGGCACAAAAGGCGGGGTCAAATCCGACATCAACGTCACGCCGCTGGTCGACGTCATGCTGGTGCTGCTCATCATCATGATGCTCGTGGCGCCGCTGCTGCAGAAGGGCGTCGTGGTGCAGCTGCCGGAAGCCGCAAACACTGTCGACAAGCCTGACACGCAATCGCAGACGGTCGTCGCGGTCGATTCGGCGAACCAGTTGTGGGTCAACGGGATCCAGTACTCGAAGACCGAGTTCCCCGATCGCGTGAAGGCGGCGCTCGAGGACAAGGCCGAGAAGGTCGTGCTGATCCGCGGCGACAAAGACGCGCTCTACGGCGCGGTGATGGAGGCGATGGACAGCCTCCATAAAGTCGGGATCGAGAACATCGGCCTGATCACGGAGAAGAAGAAGGAACCCGGCGCGGCGGGAGGAGGTCAGTAGCCATGGCGCACGCACACAAGCATTTCGGCGCCGACAAGGTGGTGCGAGGCGAAACGCCGCACGCCAGCGCGGACATGAACGTCACGCCGCTGATCGACGTGCTCCTCGTGCTCCTGATCATCTTCATGGCCGCCCTGCCGCTGACCCAGAAGGGGGTCGACATCAACCTGCCGCTCGAGACCAAGAGGCCTGATACGCCGGATCCGGCGAACACGCAGGTGATGCTCGAGTACACCAACGATCGGCACCTGACGATCAATCATCAGCCCGTCAACATGACCGAGCTCGAATCGAAGCTGCGGGACATCTTCGAGACGCGCAAGGAAAAGACGATGTTCATCGCGGCTGACGGCGGCGTGCGGTACGGCGAAATCATCCAGATCATCGACGCGGCCAAGGGCGCAGGCATCGAGAAGGTTGGAATCGTGACCGAAGAGATGCGCCGCGGCGGGAGCGCGAAGGGGACGCAGTAAGTCTCGCGGTTCGGGACTCGCGGCTCGCGATTCGAAAAACCAAAGGCCGTCCGCACCTAGTGCGGACGGCCTTTCTTACGAACAGCGAACAGCGAACCGCGAATCGCGAGCTTACTTCGCGCCCGCGGTGCGCTTCTTGTTGAGCTCGATGGCGCGGTTGCGGAGGTCGTCGGCCTGCTTGTAGAGCGCCGCGCGCTTCGCCATGTCGGTCTCGGCGTTGCCCTGCATGCGAAGGAGCAGGTTCTTGTAGGTGAGCGCCTCGGAGTAGTCCGGGTTCAGCGCCAGCGCCTTGTCGGTCGCGTCGATGCCCTTCTGGATGTAATCCTTCTGCTCGGCAGCCGAGAGTCGGTGGTCCTTGTAGGCCTTCTCCCAGTAGTAGGTTGCGACGAGCTGCCACCCGGTCGGGTTCTTCGGCTCGAGCTCGGCCGCCTTCTGGAGCGCGGCGATCGTCTTCGGGAAATCTCCCTGGCGGTTGTAGAAGCCGGAGATCGTCGTGTAAACGAGCGGATCGTTCGGCTTGACCTCCTGCGCCTTGATGAGGGCCTTCTCGGCATCCTCGTAGCGGCCGCCGTTCTCGTAAATCTGGGCGAGCGCGAAGTAGTTGCTCGGCTCGTTCGGCTCGATCTCGATCATCTTCAGCACGATCGGCTCCGCCTTCTCAGGCGCGTTCAGCTTGTCGGGCCCGTAGGCGGCGACCAGATACTGCAGCGCGAGCTTCCGCATGTCGGGCTTCGGGTCGCGTTCCGAGGCTTTCTGGTAATTCTCGATCGCCTTTTGAATGAGCGCGTCGTTGTCCGCCTCGCCCGCCCGGCTCGGCTTGTACAGGTTGTCGTAGGAGTTGCCGAGATAGAAGTAGACTTCGGCCTTGTTCGGGTCGTTCGCGATGGCGATTTCGAACCGGTCGGCGGCGTTCTTCCAGTCCGATGACTTGTAATACGTGCCGCCGTCCTTCCAGGCTTTCTGTGCCTTCAGGGAGCCCCATGAGTATTTGCCGCAGCCGGTTGCCGCCACGCTCAACCCGAGCGCCAGCGCCACCGCGGCAGCCGAAGTCCGTCGCATTCTGGTCATGCTCTCCTCAAACAGCGGGTATTAAAATGGATCGAATCGTCCGTGTCGTTTTCCTTCGGCTTTCGTCTAGAGGCACGAACGGAAGGATTGCCGGCGCCCGAACCGGGCCAGTATAGTGAACGGAAAAACGCGCCGTCAACCGGGACCACGGGCCGGCTCCCCTCGTCACATTTAGACACCACCGTTCATGATCCGGTTCGAGGATCTCGTCGAAAAAGTCCGGAGCAACAACCCGGACGCTGATATTGACCTGCTGCGGCGGGCCTACGTGTTCTCGGCGTTCGAGCACAAGGGACAGGTCCGCCATTCGGGGGAGCCCTATCTCGTGCACCCCCTCGAGGTCGCGGACCTCCTCGCCGACATGAAGCTCGATGTCGTCGCGATCGCGGCGGGGCTGCTCCACGACATCGTCGAGGACACGCAGACTCCCATCGGGCGCATCCGCGAGCTCTTCGGCACCGATGTCGCGCATGTCGTCGAAGGGGTCACCAAGCTGGGCGCCATTTCGTTCTCCTCGAACGAGGAGCGTCAGGCGGAGAACTTCCGCAAGATGCTGCTCGCGATGGTCGACGACATCCGCGTGATCCTCGTGAAGCTCGCCGACCGACTGCACAACATGCGGACGCTGAACCATCTACCCGAGGAGCGCCGCGTGAAGATCGCGCAGGAGACGCGCGACATCTATGCGCCAATCGCGAACCGCCTCGGGATGAGCAAGGTCAAGAACGAGCTCGAGGAGCTCGCGTTCAAGTACCTCGAGCCGGCGTCGTACGAGTCGCTGCGTCAGACGGTCGAGAAGCGGCGCCGCGCGACCGAGGGGATGATCGAGGAGCTGAAGAAGACGGTCACCGCGAAGCTCGAAGAGGCGCAGGTGCCGGTGATCGAGATCGACGGGCGCATCAAGCGTCTGTTCAGCATTCATCAAAAGCTGAAGCGGCAGAAGATCGAGCTCGATCAGGTCTACGACCTCGTCGCGCTCCGGATTGTGACCCAGTCGGTGAAGGACTGCTACGGCGCGCTCGGGATCATCCATCAGACGTGGTCGCCGGTGCCCGGGCGGATCAAGGACTTCATCGCGATGCCGCGGCCGAACGGGTATCAATCGCTGCACACCTCGGTGATCAGCGATCGCGGCCTGCCGTTCGAAGTGCAGATCCGCACGGCGGACATGCACCGCATCGCCGAGGAAGGCATCGCGGCGCACTGGAAGTACAAGGAAGGCCGCGTGGGAGCCGGGCGCGACGAGCAGTACTTCGTCTGGCTGCGGCAGCTGCTCGAGTGGCAGCAGGAAGTGCGCGACCCGCAGGAGTTCCTGCAGAACCTCAAGATCGAGCTGTATCCGGAGGAGGTCTACATCTTCACGCCGCGCGGCGAAGTGAAGGCGCTGCCGCGCGACGCGACCCCCGTGGACTTCGCGTACGCCATCCACACCGACGTCGGACACCAGTGCGTCGGCGCGCGCGTCAACGGCAAGATGGTCCCGCTGCGCGCGCGGCTTCGCAACGGCGATATCGTCGAAATCATCACGACGCCCGGCCACAAGCCGAGCCGCGACTGGCTGAACTTCGTCGTGACGTCCCGCGCGCGCAACAAGATCAAGCACTTCATTCATGCCGAGGAGAAGGAGCGCAGCCTCGAGCTCGGACGCAAGCTGTTCGACAAGGAAGCGAAGCGGTACGGGCTGAATCTGAAGACCCTCGCCGAGCCGGAAACGCTGAATCGCGTGCTCAGCGAGTACGGAATGGGGAAGGTCGACGAGCTCTATGCCGCGCTCGGCTACGGCAAGCTCTCGCCAAAGACCGTGCTCGCGAAGTTCGTTCCACAGGAGGAGCTCAAGGAAGCGCCGCCGGAGGGAAGCATCGCCTCGGTCGTCCGGCGCGTGCTCGGCACGACCGGCGAAGACAAGATCACCGTGCACGGCATCGACGACCTCATGGTGTTCCGCGCGCGGTGCTGCAATCCCATCCGCGGCGAAAAGATCGTCGGCTACATCACGCGCGGGAAGGGCGTGTCGGTGCACTCCGCAACCTGCTCGAACGTGCTCAATCTCCTCTACGACCCCGAGCGCCGCATCCCGGTCGAGTGGGATAAGGGGGCGGACGGGACGGCTTACACCGTCCGTCTCACGGTGCACGTCGAGGATCGAAAGGGAATCCTGGCGGATGTCAGCTCGAAGATTGCCGGCGTCAACACGAACATCCGCAACATCGAGGCGACGGTCGACGATCAGATGGGACGCATCGACATGACGGTGGAGATCAGCGATGTGAAGCACCTGCAGAAGGTGATCAAATCGCTGCGCAGTATCGCGGGGGTCGTGGACGTCGAACGGGCGAGCCGGTAGCCGGTAGGGCGGGGTCTTAAGACCCCGCCACCACCGCGATCACGTCGATCTCGATGCGGGCGTCTTTCGGGAGCCTCGAAACCTGCACGGTCGCGCGCGCGGGCGCCGGCGCCGTGAAGTACGTCGCGTAGACCGCGTTCATCGCGGCGAAGTCGTTCATGTCGGCGAGGAACACCGTCGTGCGGACAACGTGATCGAACGAGGCGCCGCCTGCCTTGAGAATTTCCCCGATGTTCTGAAAAACGCGGTGCGTCTGCGCCGCGATGTCGCCGGCGATGATGTTGCCCGTTGCCGGATCGATCGGCACCTGACCCGAGACGAACAGCAGCGATCCGGCCCGGATGCCTTGCGAGTAGGGACCGATCGCCTGCGGCGCCGAGGGGGTTGAGACCGCCTGACGCACGTCAGGCAGCCTTCACGACCTTGCCGGACCGGAGACAGCGGGTGCAGACGCGGAGGCGGCGGACGCCGCCGTTGACCATCGCGCGGACCCGCTGAAGGTTCGGCTCGAACCGACGGGGAGTCACGTTGTGCGCGTGGCTGACATTCCGCCCCACGACGGGGCCTTTTCCGCAGATTTCGCAGCGTTTCGCCATGACAGAGCCTGTGAGGGATAAAGCGTTGAACCGGCTGTACATCCGCCGCGCTTTGCAGCGGCACAAACGCTAGATTCTATCACGGAACCGCATACCGCTTCGCCGGCAACCGGATCCCGCATCCCGGCTGCGAAGTCGCCAGAAGCAGACAAAGCTCACGTTTTCAGGCTCAAAATCGTAAGCGTTCCTCTATAATCGCCCGCAACCCGCCTGAAATAGGCGCGTTTCCCAGCGCGCGCGAACGGAATACGAGTTGCAGTCCCGTTGATCCCGGTGCCCCGGCGCCGGCTGTCAAGGTCGCAGCGGATGCTGCGCCCGGAGGAGGCTCTTGATGGACCGTCCGCTCCTGCGCGAGCAGGCACCAGCCGAGTACTTCAAGGAACTGATTGAATCCGCCCTCGCCCGGCAGCACGTGCAGGCCGGCGAATTCACCTCCTATTACCTGGTCAACCTGCTTTGCCAGTTCGTCCGGCCGGATGCGCGCGGGCGCTTTGCCGACGACGCGGATCCGCTCGCCATCCGCCTCACGAGGGCGCTCCAGACCGCCGGACCGGAACAGCGCGCGCGGCTGCGGAGCCTCGGGGACTTTTCCCTGTTTACGTCCGGCTTCTTTGCCGACAGCCTCCGGCGACGGACGATCGACGTCGACTACTACGTGTCGATGGGGGAGTACGCGTACGGATCGTTGAGCCGGCACGAGGAGGACGCCTTCGCCGACGTCTTCGCCGAGCTCGCCGGGAAGTTCGTCGGTTTCATGGACGTGCTCGCGGAGGTCAGCGAGCGGACCGCGCTCGCGTCAAGCAGCGACCTGCTTCGCCTCTATGAAAAATGGCTGCGTACTGGCAGCGCCCGGGATGGCCAGAAACTCGTCGATCGCGGGATCGTTCCCAACGCATCCATCGGAAAACGGTTCGTTCAGTAGGTCGGTGCGGTTTCCGTCCGAGGCCCGTTGACCTATTCGTGACATTTCGGGGACACCCGAACCAGCCGGAGGGGATCTGGCGTCTAAAGGGTCAATAGCGCCGCCACCGGACGGAAACGGAGACAGACGGGTGTAAGAGATTGAGGACGAACGAGATGTGGCAGGACAGGGGAAGGGGCCGTGGTGCGTGATTGCCACGCTCGGCCGTGGCGATCGTGCAGGTTTTCCCACCCGATCCTCCCCCACTTGTCCCAGGGCTTCACAAAACGGCAGTTTTTCGATAAACTGTCGGGCTCTATACGTGGCAAATTCATTGCATGACGCCCTGCGACTTGGCGGGGAAGCGAGACGGAAAGGAGCGCAATCATATGGAAGTTCATAAAACACCCGGCGGTCAGATGAGCAGGGATCGGTACGCGGAGCTCGGGCGGATCCTCGAGGAGCGCCGCCGAGAAATCATGGACCAGGTCCAGGAGAAGATCAGGGACGTCCGCTCCGAGAGTCCGAACAGCCCGACGCAGGGCGTCCTCGACGCCGCGGAAAGCTCTGAAGCCGATATTCAGGACGAAATCGAATTTGCGCTGATCCAGATGAAGGCGGAGACCCTCCACAAGATCGAGGAAGCGCTCCGGCGCCTCGAGGAGGGCACGTTCGGGTACTGCTTCGAGTGCGGCGAGGAGATTTCCGAGCGCCGGCTGCGCGCGCTGCCGTTCGCGGTGAGGTGCAAGGACTGTGAAGAAGCGCGCGAAACCGCGCAGCAGCGTGAGCGCCTCATCGCGCAGCGCCGCGGCAACGCGTCGCTCTTCATCGACATGCAGGGATAAACCTGACTGGTACCCGGTCCGCCGCGAGGCGGATCGGGCGCCGCCTTCCCGCCTTCGCTGCGCCCGCCTTCGCTACGCTTCGGCGTGGCAGGGTTTCGGCGTGGCAGGCGCCGTTCCTTTTCCGTATCATCACCCTCGGCTTCGGCCGAAACAACGGATGCAAGAGGAGGATCGCCGAATGAGCGATCAGTCCGAGAAGACCGATCAGTCCGACCAGGAAGATCTCGTCATCTCCGGCGACAGGCCGTTGTCGATTCCGGGGGAGTTGCCCGTGCTGCCGCTGCGCGACACGGTGCTCTTCCCCAATTCGTTCATGCCGCTGGCGGTCGCGCGCGAGGCGTCCGTGCGCCTCATCGACGAGGCGACCACGATGGGACGGATGATCGGCGTCTTCACGCAGCGCGACGCCTCCGTCGAGGAGCCGGTGCAGGAAGACCTCTACTCCATTGGGACGGCGACCCACATCCACAAGATGTTCAAGCTGCCCGACGGCAGCCTCCGGCTGATCGTCCAGGGCCTCGCGCGCGTGCGGCTCGACCGCCTCGTCCAGACGCGTCCCTACCTCCGCGGCGCGATCACCGCCGCCGACGAAAGTCTGCGCGACGAGGATCACCTCGAGATCGACGCCCTGCAACGCAACATCAAGAGCAATTTCCAGCAGGTGGTCTCGCTGTCGCCGGTCCTGTCGGACGATCTCCAGGCGCTCTCGGCCAACATCACCGATCCGGGGAAGCTCGCCGACTTCATCGCGTCGAGCCTGACGACGATCGGCACCGCGGTGAAGCAGGAGGTGCTCGACACGCTCGACATCCGCGCGCGAATGGACTCGCTGAACCGGATCCTGATCAAGGAGCTCGAGGTGCTCGAGCTTGGATCGAAGATCCAGTCGCAGGTGCAGTCGGAGGTGGGCAAGAACCAGCGCGAGTACTTCCTCCGCGAGCAGCTCAAGGCGATCCAGAAGGAGCTGGGCGAAGGGGACGAGCAGACGAAAGAGATCGACGAGCTGCGCACGAAGGTGGACAGCGCCGGCATGCCGGAAGCGGTCAAGAAGGAGGCGCTGCGCGAGCTCGATCGGCTCTCCAAGATGCCGGTCGCCGCGGCGGAGTACACCGTGTCCCGCACCTACATGGACTGGATCGTCGCGCTGCCGTGGTCGAAGCGGACCGAAGACTCCCTCGATCTCCGCAAGACGAAGGACGTGCTCGACGCGGACCATTCAGGGCTCGAGAAGGTCAAGGATCGCGTGCTCGAATATCTGGCGGTGCGGAAGCTGAATCCGGACGTGAAGGGGCCGATCCTCTGTTTTCTCGGCCCTCCCGGCGTCGGCAAGACATCGCTCGCGCGGTCGATTGCGAACTCGATGGGCCGGAAGTTCGTGCGTGTGTCGCTCGGCGGCATGCGCGACGAGGCCGAGATTCGCGGCCATCGCCGCACCTACATCGGCGCGCTGCCTGGACAGATCATCCAGGGCCTCCGCCGCGCGGAGTCCAAGAACCCCGTTTTCATCCTCGACGAGATCGACAAGCTCGGTTCCGATTTCAGAGGCGATCCCGCGTCGGCGCTGCTCGAGGTGCTCGATCCGGAGCAGAACAACACGTTCCGCGATCACTATCTCGACGTGCCGTTCGATCTGTCGGAAGTGCTCTTCCTCACGACCGCGAACGTAATCGATCCGATTCCGCCGGCGCTGCGGGATCGCATGGAAGTGCTCGAGCTCGCCGGCTACACTGAGGAAGAGAAGGTGAAGATCGCGTTCGAGCACCTGATCTCGAAGCAGATCGCCAACCACGGGCTGACGGCGGAACAGGTCGAGTTCACGGAAGCCGCGATTCGCGCGATCATCCGCGGCTACACGCGCGAGGCGGGCGTGCGCAACCTGGAGCGCGAAATCGGCGCCCTCTGCCGCAAGGTCGCCCGCCGCCGTGCGGAAGGCGACGAAACCCGCATCGTCATCACCGAGGACGTCGTGGTGGCGATGCTCGGCGCGCCGACGTTCCTCGACGAAGAGATCGAGAACCGGACGAAGGATCCCGGCGTCGCGGTCGGACTGGCATGGACGCCCGCCGGAGGCGAGGTGCTGTTCGTCGAGGCGTCGAAGATGCAGGGGGGCGGCAGTCTCACGCTGACGGGCCACCTCGGCGACGTCATGAAGGAGTCCGCGAGGACTGCGCTGTCGTGGTTCCGCACCCACGCCAGCGAGTACAGCGTGAGCCCGGAGTTCTACAAGGACGCCGAGATCCACCTCCACGTGCCCTCCGGCGCGATCCCGAAGGACGGACCGTCAGCGGGCGTTACGATGGTGACGGCGCTGGCGTCCGAACTGACGGGGCGTCCCGTGCGGGGCGACATCGCGATGACCGGCGAGATCACGCTCTCGGGCCGCGTTCTGCCCGTCGGCGGCATCAAGGAAAAAGTGCTGGCGGCGCGCCGTCATGGCATTACCGAGGTCATTCTGCCCCGGCAGAACGAGAAGAACATCAAGGAGGACCTGACGGAGGAGCTCCGGCGCGACATGAAGATTCACTACGTCTCGCACATCGAGGAGGTAACGGCCATCGCGCTCCAGCCGTCGGCCACGCAGACGCACACGGGGCTGCCGATGGATGAGGAAGTGCGGCAGACGGTGCAGTGACCCGAGCCCGGGATCCGGGATCCGGGATCCGGTTTCGTATCCCGCATCCCGCATCCCCGCCTCTCAGATCATTCCCAACGCCGCGACCGTCTTCATATCTACGATTTCACCGCGCCTGACCATCTCGCGCGCTTCGCGAAGCTCGAACGTCTTCGCCTCGATGTCCTCGTCTTCGTCGACGTCCGCGGCGTGCGTCGGCTCTTCGAGGTTCGACAGGCGGAAGAACACCATCTCCTCGTCACAGTAGCCGGGCGTCGGATACATCGCGGCGAGGCGCACGATCGTCGACGGCACTTTGCCGATCTCTTCGTGGCACTCGCGCGCCGCGGCTCGCTCGGGCGTCTCTCCTTCGTCAACGCTTCCCGCCGGAAACTCCCAGAGGAACCCGTTGACGGGGTAGCGGTATTGCCTGATCAGGATCACGTGGCCGGGCTCCGGCACGGGGATCAGCACCACGGATTTCGGGTGGCGCACGACGTCCACGGTCACCTCGCGGCCGTTCGGCATGCGGACGCGATCGCGATCCACGTCGAATACCTTGCCGTCGTATACACGCTCGTGAGAGAGGCGCTCCGCGTCAGACATTTCAATCACCCATCACCAATCATGAATCATCGAATCATGAATCACCAATCCTGAATCGTCGAATCATCGAATCCTGAATCGTCGAATCATGCATCGTCGATCGCGAATCGCAACCTCGAATCGCTCATCGGTGAAACATCGGTCGCCTCCGCGGCGGTGATTGAACGATTCACGATCTTCTGATGAGCGATTACTGATTCTCCGATCGGGGATTCACGATTCGATGATCGGGGATTGACGATACGATTGGGGATTAGGGATTCGGCTCTTCTCTCATCTCTATATCATCCAGGACCCCCTGCAAGTCGGGTGGCAGCGGCGAATCGAATTCCACGCGCCGGCCGTCGGCAGGATGTGTAAAGGCCAGACGCGCGGAATGGAGAAACGGGCGTTCGAGGCGCTGCACCGCGCGCAGGTTGGCCGCGGTGCGCCGATGCACGCCGCCATACGTGGCATCGCCGGCGATGGGGTGTCCAATGGCGCTCAGGTGTACCCGTATCTGATGCGTGCGGCCCGTCGCGATCGCCACTCTCAGCAGCGACGCCCCTTTGAAATGCCGCGCGAACGTGATGCGTGTGACCGCGTTCCGCGCCCGGCGCGCGCGCGTGGACATCTTCTGGCGGTCGGCGGGATCGCGCCCGATCGGCGCGTCAATCCGGCGGCCCGCCTGGACCACGCCCCACACGAGCGCGATGTACTCCTTTTCGACCTCGCGATCGGTGAACTGGCGCGACAGCTCCTGGTGCGCGCGATCCGTTTTCGCCACGACCATCACGCCGGACGTGCCCCGGTCGAGCCGATGGACGATGCCAGGGCGCGCCTCGCCTCCAATGCCGCTCAGATCCTTGACGTGGTGGAGGAGTGCGTTCACGAGCGTGCCGCCCGTATGTCCCGCTGCCGGATGCACGACCATTCCCGCAGGCTTGTCGAGCACGACGAGGTCGCGGTCCTGGTAGATGATGCGGAGCGGAAGCGCCTCGGGTTCCGGAATCGATGGCGCCGGCGGGGGAACGTCGATCGTGTACTTCTGGCCCTCACGGACGGCGGTGCTCGGGCGCAGCCCCGACGGTCCACCCGTGACGTGCCCGTCCTTGATCAGCCTCTGGATGCTGGAGCGTGACTGCTCCGGCAGGAGCGCCGTCAGGAAGTTGTCGAGGCGGACGCCGTCATAGTCCGCATCGACGATGAGCGTATGCGCCATGTCAATGATGAATGATCAATGATCAATGATGAAAAAGAACTCGGCCGAAATCAGCGTTCGTTTCATCATTCATCATTCATCATTTTTATGCCGCCCTCGCGCGCCGCGCTGACGCCTGCGGCGTCGGCCCCGCGGCGCGCCGTCCGAGCACGACGAGCATGACGATCGATAGCGGCACGATGATGAGCGACAGGAACTGAGACGTCGAGAAGGCGCCAATCGTCCCGCGCGGATCGCCGCGGTAGAACTCGATGATGAACCGCGACACGCCGTACAGGAACATATACGCCCAGAAGGTGCGGCCAGGGTACGGGCGCCCGCGTTTTTCCGTCGCGAGCAGGAACAGCAGGATCAGCAACTCGGCGCCAGCTTCGTAGAGCTGCGTCGGATGGAGAGGCACGTCGAGCGGGGTTCCGGCGTTCTGCGCCGCGTACGTGTTGTGAAAGGTGATCGCCCACGGCAGGTCCGGATCCGCCTGCCTGCCGAAGCAGCAGCCCGCGAAGAGACAGCCGAGCCGCCCAATCACATGCCCGAGCGCGATGCCCGGCGCGAATACGTCGGTGACGGTCCACATCGGCATCCGGTGCCTGCGCAGATACCACAGGGCCACAGTGACGGCGGCGATCAGACCGCCGTAGAAGACACCGCCCGATCGGAAGAGATCGAGGAGCTCGCCGGGGTTCTTGCTGTATCGGTTGAAGTCGACGATGAGGAGCAGCAGCTTCGCGCCGACCAGCGCGCTGATGATGATCCAGATGCCGAGATCCATCACGCGGTTCGGATCGAGGTTGCGCGTCCGCGCGCGCACGAGCGCGAACTGCAGCCCCAGCAGGTACGCCGCCGCAAGCAGGACCCCGTAGGTGTAGACGGGGAAGCGGCCGATCTCAAACAGGATGGGATGCATGTCGTCGCCCGATGCCGATCATGTCGAGCAGGACCAGGATGGCCCCGATCGTGATCGCGGAATCCGCCACGTTGAACGCCCAGAAGTGCGTCGCGCCCCAGTAGACGTCGACGAAATCGACGACGTAGCCGGCGACGGCGCGATCGATCAGATTGCCGAACGCGCCGCCGAGGATGAGTGCGAGGCCGAAGCGCGCCATCCGCTCGTGGAACCCGAGCTGCGTCGCATACGCGGCGATCGCGACGAGCGCCACCGCGGCAATCCCGATCATCACCGCCGGCTTGTACGGAAAGTCCGCGGCGTTGAGCAGTCCGAACGCGGCTCCCGTGTTGTGGACGTGCGTCAGATCGAGGAACTCCGGAATGATGCTCCGGCTGTCTCCGAGCGGCAGCATCCTGCGCACGACCAGCTTCGTGGCCTGGTCGAACGCCACGATGCTGGCCATGGTGCCGAGCTCCAGCGGATGCGCGTATCGTGCCCCGGATCTCGTCGCCGGTGCGGCCGCCGGCGCGTCCAGCGGCGCCTGTTCCGGCATGTCGGGGGGCGCCATCAGGCGGCCACCGGGCCGGTCGTTCCCGGCAACGCGTCCACGCAGCGATCGCACAAGCCCTCAGTGGGCCCTGTCGACGACACCGTCGCAACGGTGCGCCAGCACCGCGCGCACTTCTGACCGTCGGCTCGTGCGACGGTCACTTCGAGCGGGGTGTCGGCTGGGCCCGGCTGCAGGTCCACCTGCGACACGATGAAGAGCATCGGCAGATCCTCGCGGTATCGCTCGAGCAGCCGCGCGTCGTCGCCGCCCGCCCGCAGGATCACCCTGGCGCCGAGCGAGTTGCCGAGTGATTTCGCCTGACGTTCGGCCTCGAGCGCGCGGTTCACGTCGTCGCGGATCCGCAGCAGCCGTTCCCATCGCGACACCAGGTCCCGATCGACCAACGCCGCCACGTCGTCGGGGAACAGTGTCAGGTGCACGGATGGTTCGGAGACGCCTGGAAGGTGCCCCCACAGTTCGTCGGTCGTCATCGGGAGGATCGGCGCGAGCAGACGCGTCAGCCCATCCGCGATCACGAACATGGCCGTCTGCGCGGACCGCCGCTCCGGCGATCCCGCCGCGAACGTATACAGGCGGTCCTTCGAGACATCGGCGTAGAACGCGCTCAGCTCGACGGTCGTGAACTGATTGATCGCCTGGAAGATGCTGGGATAGTCGTACTCGGCGTACGATCGCAGCACCGACGCCGCCATCTCCCCGTACTTCGCCAGCGCGAATCGATCGACCTCCTGCATCTTCGCGAGCGGCACACGATCCCGCGAAGGATCGAAATCGTAGAGGTTCGACGCGAGATACCGCAGCGTGTTGCGGATCTTGCGATAAGCCTCGACGACCCGAGCGAGGATCTGCTTCCCAACCCGCACCTCCTCGCGGAAGTCGACCATGGCGACCCACAGCCGGATGATCTCGGCGCCGCTGTTCTTGATGACGTCCTGAGGCTCGATGGTGTTGCCGAGCGACTTCGACATCTTGCGGCCGTCCTCCGCGACGATGAACCCGTGCGTCACGACTTCGCGGAAGGGAGGCCGGCTGCGCGTGCCCAGGCCGACGAGCAGGGAGCTCTGGAACCACCCGCGGTGCTGATCGCTGCCTTCCAGATAGACGTCCGCCGGCCAGGTCAGTTCCGGGCGGAAGGGGAGCACTGCTTCGTGGCTGGAGCCGGAATCAAACCAGACGTCCAGGATGTCGCGCTCGCGCTCGAATTCAGTCGAGCCGCACTGCGGACACGTCAGGCCTTCCGGTATGAATTCCTGAATCGGGCGTTCGTACCACGCGTCGGCGCCGTGGACGTCGAACACGCGTGCCGCCCGTTCGACGAGCGCTGGCGTCAGCAAGGCTTCGCCGCACTGCTTGCAGTCGAGGGCCGGGATCGGGACACCCCACGCACGCTGGCGCGAAATGCACCAGTCGGGCCGGTTCACGATCATGTTGTAGATCCGATCGCGACCCCAGGAGGGTACCCATTTCACGTCGCGATCGATCGCTTCGAGCGCCGCGCGCCGCAGCGGCGCTGACCCATTGGCCGCCCGGTCCATCGCGATGAACCACTGCGACGTCGCGAGAAAGATCACCGGGTTATGGCATCGCCAGCAGTGCGGATACGAGTGCTGGAACAACTCGCGGTGCCACAAACGATGCCGCTCGTGGAGCGCCTCTTCGATTGCGGGGTTCGCGTCGAATACGCGCTGACCGCCGAAGAGCTCCACCGTGTCGAGAAAATGTCCGCCGGGTCCGACTGGCGCGTAAATATCGAGGCCGTACTTGATTCCTGTCGTGAAGTCATCGCTGCCATGGCCCGGCGCGGTGTGGACGGCGCCCGTGCCGGCTTCGAGCGTGACGTACTCCGCGAGCACACCTACGGAGTCGCGGGCGTACAACGGGTGGCGGAATCGGATGCCTTCCAGCTGTGCGCCTTTCATCCGCGCGACCGGAGATCCAAAGGTGCGTCCGGTCGCTTGCGCGACGTTGGAGGCGAGCGCCTCCGCCACGATCACCGCCCGCCCGTCGACGTCATACGCCGCGTAATCGAACTCGGGATGGAAGGCGATCGCGAGGTTCGACGGGATGGTCCAGGGCGTCGTGGTCCAGATCAGCACCGACACGCCTCGTCCCGCGAGTGCCGGCACGCGCGAGGCGAGATCCTTCGCGCTGGCTTCGGCAAGCGGGAACTCGACGTAGATCGACGGTGACGAGTGATCCGCGTATTCCACTTCCGCTTCCGCGAGCGCCGTGCGGCAGTGGATGCACCAGTGAACGGGCTTCTTCCCCTTGTAGACCAGTCCCCGCTCGACGAAACTGCCCAGAGCGCGCGCGATCGCCGCCTGATACTTGAAGTCCATCGTCAGGTAGAGGTGATCCCAGTCGCCGAATACGCCGAGCCGCTGAAACTCGACGTTCATCACGTCGATGAAGCGCGTCGCATACGCACGACACGCGCGGCGGAAATCGGCGAGCGACATCTCGCGCTTCTTCGGGCCGAGCTCGCGATCGACCTTCAGCTCGATCGGCAGGCCGTGGCAGTCGTAGCCCAGCACGTAGGGGGAATCGAACCCCATCATGGTCCTCGACTTCACCACGAAGTCCTTGAGGATTTTGTTCATGGCCGTGCCGAGATGAATGCGTCCGTTCGCGTACGGCGGACCGTCGTGCAGCACGAACTTCGGCCGGCCGGTGCTGCGCTCGCGGATGCGCTCGTACAGCCGCATTTCGGCCCAGCGCGCGAGCGCCTGCGGCTCTGCCGTCTGAAGGTTGGCCTTCATCGGGAAGTCGGTGCGCGGCAGGTTCAGCGTGTCTTTCCACTCGGCCATGGATCCTTTTATTCTAGCAGGCGCACAGAATGGACCCCGCATGCAGGACCTGAAATCGCGCGCGGCCGCGATTCGGTGGTATCACACCGTCGATCTCGGCGGCGGCATCGTGACGAGCGGCATCGACGATACGCCGCAGCGTCTCGCGCGTGTGCAGCTTCCCGCATCACTGAAGGGATTGACGGTGCTCGATATCGGCGCGTGGGACGGGTTTTTCTCGTTCGAGTGTGAGCGGCGTGGCGCCGCGCGTGTGGTCGCGGCCGACTACTATTCGTGGCACGGCGGAGGCTGGGGCACGAAAGCGGGGTTCAACCTCGCGCGTCAGGCGCTCGGTTCGCGAGTCGAAGACGTCGACATCGACGTGATGGATCTATCGCCGGAGCGCGTCGGGGTTTTCGATCTCGTGCTGTTCCTCGGCGTCTTGTACCACCTGCGTCATCCATTCCTCGCGCTGGAGCGGATCGCTCCCCTGGTCCGCCGCCAGCTCATCGTCGAGACCGTCGTGGATATGGTGGGGGTGGAGCGTCCCGCGATGGCGTTCTATCCCGCGCGCGAACTCAATGATGATCCGACCAACTGGTGGGGTCCGAACATTCCCGCCATGCGCGGAATGCTTCAGAGCGTGGGGTTCGATCGTGTGGAGACGGTGACGCGCACGCGCGGTCCGGTGTATCGCGCGGCCCGCGCGGCGTACCATCAGCTGCGAGGAAAGAACAGGCTCGGTCCCGCCTTCCGGCAAGACCGAGCTGTGTTGCACGCCTTCAAAAAAGCAGAAAGCTTGTCGCCCCAGCTTACCGCCGGTTCTGCCTCGTAACGTCGACGCGGAACTCGCCGACGTTGTCGTCGAACCCGTCGTCGTTGACTCCGAGGAACAGCTGCCCAGCCGCGGGCATCGTCACCGGCACGCCGGTGCCAATCGGGAACGGCTGGCCGTTCGTGCCCACTCGGCCGATCAGCGCGCCCGCCAGCACCGCAGGCAGCGGTGAATTCGACGCCTTGCGCCCGGACTTCGCGCCGTACGCGCTCGCGACGTCGTTCGAATCCGTGCTCAGCTGAATTTCACCGGTCGCGTTGAAGTTGAGCGTTTCCCCCTTGCGGACGGTCATGCCGGTGGCCGTCCAGGGCTGTTTCGACGAAACCGTGATGCCGTTGCCCGTCGGCGCCTGAAGGTTCCCCGTACCGGTCGTCGCCACCGCGTTCGTCGGCCGCGCGAGCACGATGCGAGAAATCTCGCTCGACGAGATTTCGCGGTCGCCCGACGCGGTCTTGAACGTAATCTTCAGCGGCGAGGTGCCACTGATATCGTAGAGCTGCCCGTTGACGGTTTCGCCGCTCTTCATCACGACGGCCTGCGAGCCGTTGTTCAGCCTGTTCCAATCGGCATCCGTCGGAGAGCCGCCCGCGAAATCGATCACGGCCACATCGTTCGTCGGAATGTTGCGTTCGGCGCCATTCACTTTGACGGTGAAGCCGACGCCGCCGAGGTCGACGAGCTGGCCGGTGACCTTGTCGCCGTTGCGCAGGGTGAGCGTGGCATTCTCCTGCGCCTGGGCCACGCCTGTGAGCGTCAGCGCTGCCACCGAGAGCGCGAGAATCGTACGCTTGAACATCGTTGAATCCTCCCCAAAAAGTCCTAACTCAGCCGTCCGCAGTCGCGGACAGTCCGTTGGTATCGCGCTCTTTCGCTGCAAGCCAAAGGCCACCAGAAGACCCCCGGAAATCGCGGGGCAACCCCAGCCGTAGTGCAGCGATTCGAGTCAAAAACCCCTGTAAAACCGGCCTATATAATGGTTGTATGACTCTTCCGGCCGCTGTCACCACAGCCGCGCCTGTTCGTTCCGAGTACCTCGCCAACGGCCTCAAAGTGGTCGTACGCGAAGTCCACACGACGCCCCTCGTGTCGGTCTGGTGCTGGTATCGCGTCGGCTCGCGCGATGAAGGTCCGGGGATGACCGGGGCGTCGCACTGGGTCGAGCACATGAATTTCAAAGGCACGCTGAACATCCCCCGCGAACAGATGAAGGGGATCGTCGAGCGGTTCGGCGGGATGTGGAACGGCTATACGTGGATCGATGAAACCACCTACGTCGAAACAGCCGGGCGTGCGGCACTCGATCACATGCTGTTCATCGAGGCGGAGCGCATGGCCAACGGGCTATACGAGCCGGCGGAATGTGAATCGGAGCGGACGGTGGTCATCTCCGAGCTCCAGGGAGGGGAAAACGATCCCGACCAGCTGCTGGACATCGAAGTGACGGCCGCCGCGTTTCGCGCGCATCCGTATAGCCATCCGACAATTGGCTGGCTCGATGATCTGCGCGCCATGACGCGGGAGGATCTCTACGCCCATTACCGGCGCTTCTACATTCCGAACAACGCGACGCTCGTCATCGTCGGGGACGTTGACGCCGACGACGTGATCGGGCGCGCCGAACGGCATTTCGGAGCGATTCCGGCGGGCGCGGAACCCCCGCGCATCAGGGTCGTCGAGCCGGCGCAGCTCGGGGAACGCCGCGTCACGATCGAACGCGAGGGCACGACGGCCTATGTGAAGCTCGCCTTCCATGCCCCGGCCGCGACAGATGCCGACTTTTTCCCGCTGCTCGTTCTCGACAGCGTGTTGACGGGAGCCAAAGGGGTGAACCTCTGGTCGAGTTTCCGTTCCGCGCCTCCGCAGCGGAAGGCACGCCTCTATCAAGCGCTCGTCGAACGCGGACTCGCATCCGCTGTATCGGGCGCAATCATGCCGACGGCGGAGCCCTTCCTGTACACGCTTTCGCTCACGGCGTTGGAAGGCGTCCCGCTCGAGGTGGTGGAAGCGGCCGCGCTCGACGAGATCGAACGCCTGAGACGCGAAGGCGTGCGGCCCGACGAGGTCCGGCGCGCCAAACGCCAGCTGCGGGCGCGGCTCGTGTTCGAGAACGACAGCGTGACGAACATCGCGCATCAGATTGGCTACTTCGAGACGGTTGCCGGGCCTGACTATTTCGGCGCGATGCAGTCGCGGATCGAAGCGGTCACCGCCGAGCAAGTCTCGCAGGTGGCGACGCGGCGCCTCGCGCCGGCGACGCGGACGACCGGCTGGTTCCTTCCTATCGGGGCGCGGTGATGCGTCCTACGCTCGCCGCCGGCCTGACGCCCGTCCGGCAGACATTCGACAGCGGGGCCGTCGTGATTGTGCAGGAGACGTCCGCGACGCCTGCCGTGGCGATCAATGCGGCATTCCTGACGGGCAGCAACGAGGAGCCTGAGGAGCTTGTCGGTCTCGCCTACCTGATGGGGCGCGTGATCGATCGTGGCACCGAGCGACGCTCCGCCGACGCGATCGCCGAAACCCTCGACGAACGAGGTGTGACGCTGCACGTCGGCACGACTCGTCACACCACTACGATCTCGTGCACCTGCCTGGCGGAGGATTTCGACGACCTCCTTTCGGTCTTGATCGACGTCGTGCGCCGGCCGACTTTCCCGGAGGAGGAGCTGGCGAAGCGGCGGGCGGAATCAATCACGGTGCTGCGTCAGGATGCAGACAATCCGGCCGTCCGCGCCGGCGAAGGGCTGTCGGCGCTCCTCTACGGCGACGATCATCCGTACGGCCGGCCGCCCAAAGGTACGATTGGATCGCTCGAACGCATCGATCGCGCAGCCGTGGGAGCATTCCACGCGCGTAACATTCGTCCCTCGGTGCTCTCGATCGTCATCGTCGGAGACGTCGACGCGCATCGTGCGATCGACCGCGCCAACGAAGAGATCGAGGGCTGGAACGGCGCGCCCGCGACCCCGATCGTGGTGCCGCCGCCGGCGCTGCCAGCCATCCGCCGCGAACGGCGCATCGTCATGCCGGGGAAGGCGCAGAGCGACATCGCATACGGCTTCACGACCATCAGCCGGCTCGATCCGCGGTTCTACGCGTACTCGATGATGAACAACATCCTCGGGCAGTTCGGCCTCGGCGGCCGCCTTGCTGACAATATTCGGGAGCGCCAGGGGATGGCGTACTACGCGTTCAGTTCGTTCGAGCCTTCGTTTGGCGAAGCGCCGCTCGTCGTGCGTGCGGGCGTCGATCCCAACAACGTCGAGCGGACGCTGGAGGCGATCGACACGGAGGTACGGCTTCTCGGAGAGGCCGGCCCCACGGACACTGAAATCGACGAGACGCGCGCGTACCTCATCGGGTCGATTCCGCGTCAGCTCGAATCGAACGACAGCATCGCGTCGTTCCTCCAGAATTGCGAGCAGTTCGGTCTGGGCCTCGACTTCGATCGGCGGCTGCCGGGGCTGATTGAGAGCGTTACCGTCGAAGACATTCGGAGCGCCGCCGCCGAGGTTCTTCGACCAGAGCGCGCCTCCGTTGCAATTGGGGGCCCTGACGCGACGGACGGGGCCGTCGCATGACACCCCGCGATGCCCCGCCCTACGAGGCGCGGAGGGCGCGCGCCGTGTTCTTCGATGTTGACTTCACGCTGATCTATCCCGGCCCGCGGTTCCAGGCGTCGGGATACGAAGAGTTCTGCGCCCGTCACGGCATGAAGGTCGATCCGGCGAGATTCGACCGAGCCGTCTCGGAAGCGGCGACCGGACTCGATCCGCGCGACGACATCTACGATCCGCAGCTCTACGTCGACTACACGAAGCGCATCATCGAAGGCATGGGAGGCAGCGGCCCCGCCGTGGACGCGGCCGCGCGCGAGATCTACGACGAGTGGGCCGCCTGCCATCACTTCACAATGTACGACGATGTGCCCGACGTGCTGCGCGAGATTCACGCCGACGGGATCAAGATCGGGTTGATTTCCAACTCGCATCGCTGTCTGGCGTCGTTCCAGACCCATTTCGAGCTCGAAGGTCTGTTCGACGTGACGGTGTCGTCCATCGAGCATGGGTACATGAAGCCGCACCGCAGCATCTTCGAGGCGGCGCTTCGCGGCGTGCACGTGCAGCCGGCGGAAGCGGTGATGGTCGGCGACAGCCTGACGCAGGACGTCGACGGCGCCCGTCGGCTCGGCATGCGGGGCGTGCTCGTCGCGCGGTCCGGTCCGCCGGTCGCGGCGCCCGACGACGTCCCGGTGATACAGTCTCTCCGCGAGTTGCCGCCGCTTTTGTAATGCTCATACGCCGGCTGACGACCCTCGACGACTGCCGCAAGGTTGCCGCTCTCGAGCGGGTCGTGTGGGGTTACCCCGACGCTGAAGACGTCGTTCCACCTCCGGTCCTCGTCGTGTCGATCAAGCGCGGCGGAATCCTACTGGGCGCGTTCGACGGCTCCGGCGAGATGAAGGGGTTCGTGTTTTCGCTGCCGGGCGTCAAGGACGGAAGGCTGATGCAGTGGTCTCACATGCTCGGGGTGGCGCCCGATGCCCGCGAAGGCGGAATCGGGCTCCGCCTGAAGCTCGCGCAGCGCGAGGAGGCGCTTCGCGCGGGCGTCGACGTCATCGAGTGGACGTTCGATCCCTTGCAGGCCCAGAACGCCCACCTCAACTTCGCGCGGCTCGGCGTCATCGTCGAGGAGTACGAGGAGAACATTTACGGGGACTCGAGCAGCCCGCTGCACAAGGGGGCGCCGACGGACCGTTTCGTCGCGGAATGGCGCCTCACCTCGCCTCACGTCGAGCGCCGGCTGGCTGCGCCCCCGACGTCGTTCCTGCGCGACAGCGCCGTCATGATGGCGGTGCTCGTGAACCCGTCGGTCGAATCAGACGCAAGGCTCCGGCCCGGCACGCCAATACTCGACAGCCTTGCGGAGCGGCTGCTGGTCGAGATCCCGACCGGATTCAACGAGATGCTGGCCGGCGAGCCGGACCTCGCCGTCGAATGGCGGATCACCACACGTTCGATCTTCAACACGTACTTCGCGCGCGGCTATCGCGTGGTGGATTTCTTTCTGTCGCGTGAGACGGGCCGCGGGCAGTATCTGCTGGCGCCGCGGCCGAAGTAGGGGTCAAACCGGGTCAGACCGGGGTCAGACCAGGGTCAGACCACTAACCGGGCGGCCATGACAGCTTCCTGCCACCCAGCAGGTGCAGATGAATGTGGAATACAGTCTGGCCAGCGTCCGCATTGCAATTGAATACCGTGCGGTAGCCTGCCTCGGCATGGCCATTCTTCTTCGCGATGGCTGCGGCGGTCCTCACCAGTTCTCCGACGAGCGCATCGTCAGCCTCGGTCAGATCGTTGAGCGTCGCGATGTGGCGGCGTGGAAGGACGAGAACGTGCGTCGGCGCCTGAGGATTGATGTCCTTGAACGCCACGATGCGATCGCTCGAATGGACGATCGCGCCGGGAATCTCGCCCGCGATGATCTTGCAGAACAGGCAATCTGCCACGCTACCTCCTTCAAGCCTTACCCCCGCCTGAGCACAACGACCCGGGGAATTCCCTGCAGATCGGCTCGCAGGCGCGCCACCTGCCAGCCGGCGTCAGCCGCGGCGGCACGAACGTCCTCCTCCTGACCGAAGCCGAATTCAACAATGAGCCAACCCGGGTGTGCAAGCTTCGGCGGCGCAGCGGCCAGCAGCCGTCGAATCACCGCGAGCCCGTCCGGGCCGCCATACAGCGCGGTCCGCGGCTCGTATCGCCCGACCTCGGGCTGGACGGTCGAGGCAGGTGGCTCCGGCACGTACGGTGGATTGGACACGATGAGATCCGCGGGTCCGTCGACGTTGTCGAGCAGATCCGTTTCGACGAAGGCGATCCGGCCGATGACCTTATGGCGCTCGGCATTGCGCGTCGCGACGGCGAGCGCTGCAGACGACACGTCGGTCGCGGTGACGCGCGCCGACGCGAACTCGACCGCGAGCGCAACCGCCAGACAGCCGCTGCCGGTGCCGACGTCGATAATCCGCCGCGTCACCGTTCGCGACGCGATCGCGATCGCCTCTTCGACAACGAATTCGGTCTCGGGACGGGGAATCAGCACGTCTGGCGTGACGTCGAACTCGAGCCCCCAGAACTCCCGGTGGCCCACGATGTAAGCGATCGGCTCGCGCGCGGCACGCCGCGCGACGAGCGGCTGATACAGGCGATCGAAGGCGGAGGGAATCGCGTCGCGGCTGCGGGTGAGGAGCGTCGCGCGGTCGCAGTCGAGGACATGGCGAGCGAGGACTTCGACGTCGAGCGCCGCGTCTCGTTCAGGGATGCCCGCGAGGACGAGCGACTGGCGCGCTTCGATGAGCCGCTCGTGCAGCGACGGCATCAGCGCGCCGGTTCTTCCGTCGCTTCCTTCAGCTTTTCCGACGTGAAGTAGCCCGCGGCCGCGTCGATGAGCTCGCCGAGGTCGCCGTCGAGCGCCGCGGTGAGCTGGTGCATCGTGTGGCCGATGCGGTGGTCCGTGATCCGGTTTTCGCGGAAGTTGTACGTGCGAATCTTTTCCGACCGCTCGCCGGTCCCGACCTGCGTGCGCCGATCCTTCGCGATCGCCTCCTGCTGCTTGCGCATCTCCAGTTCGTAGAGGCGCGAGCGGAGCACCTTCATCGCCTTCGCGCGGTTCTTGATCTGCGACTTCTCGTCCTGCTGCGAGACGACGAGACCGGTCGGGATATGCGTGATGCGTACCGCGGAGTATGTCGTGTTGACGCTCTGGCCGCCCGGACCGCTCGCGCAGAACGTATCGACGCGCAGATCCTTCTCGTTGATCTGGATGTCGACTTCCTCCGCTTCGGGCAGGACGGCCACCGTCGCGGTCGACGTGTGGATGCGGCCGCTGGCTTCGGTCGCGGGGACGCGCTGCACGCGGTGCACGCCGCTCTCGTACTTCAGCCGGCTGTAGACGTTCTTCCCTTCGATCAGCGCTATGACTTCCTTGATACCGCCCCCCTCGGTTTCGCTGAGGTTCAGCACCTCGATCCGCCAGCCCTGCCGCTCGGCGTATCGCGTATACATCCGGAACAGATCCGAGGCGAAGAGCGCCGCCTCGTCGCCGCCTGTCCCAGCGCGGATTTCCAGGACGACGTTCTTCGCGTCGTTCGGATCCTTGGGCACGAGCAGGACCTTGATCTCGGCGAGCAGCCGATCGCGCTTCGCCTCGAGCGACGCGAGCTCTTCCTGCGCGAGCTCGCGCATGTCCGGATCCTTCGTCAGCTCCTCGGCCGCGGTGATCTCGGCGACAACCTTCTTGTACTCGCCGAAGTGTTCGACCAGCGGCTGGATCTCGGAGAGGGTCTTCGAGTGCGTGCGGAACTTCGCCGTATCCGCCTGCACGGCCGGATCGGCCATCTCCGTCATCAGCCTGTCGTACTGCGCCTCGACGGCGCTGAGCTTGTCGAACATAGAATCTCTCGCGGCCCTTCGAGAGCCTCAGGGCCACCTTGAGCGACGTCGAAGGGCGCTTCGCGGTTCGCGATTCGCTTTACCCGCCCGACACGGGCGGCAGGAAGGCGACTTCGTCACCGTCGCTGAGCGGAGCCGTCATGCGCGCGTACTCCTCATTCACCGCGCAGGACACCGCCTTGCTGTAATCCTCGAACTCCGGGAACTCGGCGACCAGCGCGTCCCATGCGCTTCGCGCGGTTGCTCCATCCGGCAGATCCCGCCGGAGCTCCGCGCCGCCAGCCATCTCGCGGAGCCGCGCGAACAGGCGAATCGTTACGAACATTGTGCGAACGCCATGCGCCGGACCTCTTCGTCCATGGGATCGGCGGTGGCGCCCTCAATCCAGACGTCGCCTCCCTCGAAGTGCTCGTGCTTCCAGATCGGCGCGATCTGCTTGATGCGTTCGATCGCGTACCGGCACGCCGCGAACGCTTCCGGCCGGTGCGGCGATGCCGCGGCGATCACTACGCTCGCTTCGCCGATCTCGAGCCGTCCGATCCGATGGTGAATCGCGAGCGCAATCGACGGCCAGCGCTCACCGGCCTCCTCGTCGATCCGCGCGAACGCCTTGATCGCGAGCGGCTCGAACGCCTCGTACTCGAGCCAGAGGACGCGGCGCCCGCCGTGCTCGTCGCGCACGATTCCGACGAACGTCGCGATGGCGCCGCAGTCCTGCGAGGCGACGATCTGCGCCACGGCGTTCGCATCGAGCGGACCCGCCGTGACGCGGAACCTCTGATCGGGCATCGTTTCAGTATACCGCGCGCCAGAAATGGTTCAGCGGCCCGTGCCCGCGACCGAGGCCGGGCGCATGACGGAGTGCGCCGTCGAGATACTCGCGCGCGAGCTCGATCGCTTCCCGGTCCGGCAGCCCCAGCGCGAGGTTCGCCGCAATCGCCGACGACAGCGTGCACCCGGTTCCGTGCGTGTGCGGCGTGTCGATCCTGGGTGCGCGGATTTCGAACGACGTCGCGGCGGTCACGCACACGTCCACAGACTCAGGGCCGCCAGCATGTCCTCCCTTCACGAGTACGACGCGGGGCCCCAGCCGCAGGATCCGCGCCGCGGCGTCTCGCATGTCGGCCGGAGATTGAATCGACAGCCCGGTCAACGCCTCGGCTTCCGGGATGTTGGGCGTGACCACGTGCGCGAGCGGCAGCAGCTCCGAACGAATCGTTGCGACTCCCTCGTCTGAGATGAGGCGATCCCCTCCTTTCGCGACCATCACCGGATCGACGACGACCTGTGGCAGGTCGAGCGCGCGAATCGCCGCCGCGACCGCCTCGGCGATCGCCGCGTTCGCGAGCATCCCGACCTTGACGGCGTCCGCGCCGATGTCGGAGACGACCGCTTCGATCTGCGCCGTGACCAGATCCGCGTCGAGCGCCTGCCAGCAGACGACGCCGAGCGTGTTCTGCGCCGTCACGGCCGTCACTGCGCAGGTGCCATAGACGCCGTGCGCGGCGAACGTCTTCAGATCCGCCTGAATGCCCGCGCCCGCCCCGGAGTCGCTGCCCGCGATGGTGAGAGCTTTCTGCATGGTCGTAGTGTCCGCCTTCAGGCGGACCGTTCGAGCATAGTACAATCCGGCGCCATGACGCTTCTCGCTACTTACGCTGCCCGTGCGGACATGCGCAACGGTATTCGCGCGGCAAGCGTGATCCTGATGGCGACGCTGACGGCCGCCGCGGCGCAAGTCAGCATCGCGCTTCCGTTCACGCCGGTGCCGCTGACGTTGCAGCCGATGGTGGTGCTGCTCGGGGGAGCGGCGCTCGGCGCGAGGCTCGGGATGGCGGCGCAGGTGCTCTATCTCGCCGCGGGCATCGCGGGTCTGCCGGTCTTTGCCGCATCGCCGGTGCTACCGCAAGGCGCCTTGCGGCTCATCGGCCCCACAGGCGGGTATCTCATGAGCTACCCGTTCGCGGCCTTTGTCGCCGGGTGGCTCGCCGAGCGCGGGTTCGATCGCCGCTACTTCACGTCCGTGCTCGCCATGGCGTGCGGCCTCGCCGTGGTGTTCGCATGCGGGGTTACCTGGCTTGCGCTGTTCGCGAGACCTGTGGGAGTCGGCTTCAGCGCCGCGCTGCGCTCCGGACTCTATCCGTTTCTGGCCGCCGATATCGTGAAGCTATTTGTCGCGGCGGGGATTATGCCAGCGGTGTGGAGGCTGATCGGCACGGACAATCCCTGATCCCTAATCGGGAATCCCCAATCTTCTGAATCCCGCAATCTCTGAATCTAGAAATCGCTGAATCCGATTCGTAGATTCTGGATT